>Ga0265798_10000043_pt1 | contig 293391 bp, 228 predicted proteins | sample P3T30metagenome_FD_192430 | JGI IMG/M metagenome (GOLD analysis project Ga0265798, IMG submission 192430) | Plant litter microbial communities from East Loma Ridge, Irvine, California - P3 T30 | ecosystem: Environmental > Terrestrial > Plant litter > Unclassified | place: USA: California...
TGGCAGAACTCTAATGTATTTACAAATGTTACCACAGGGTACCATAACATCTACATAAGAGATATAACCAATGGCGAAGAAGTATGTGATGCTGTTGTAATAAGCGATGTAAGTACCATAGATTACCCAAGGTTCTTTACCCCTAACAATGATGGGTACAATGACTACTGGAACATCGTAGGGCTTGCTAACTTCCCATCAGCAAGAATCTACATCTTCGATAAATATGGTAAACTGCTAAAACAGTTAAGCCCTAAGAGTGATACAAGAGATGGCGAAGGATGGGACGGAACCTTTAACGGCAGCCCGCTACCATCAGATGATTACTGGTTCACAGTAACCTTCCCTGACGGAAACACGGTAAGGGAGTTTAAATCTCACTTTGCAATGAAACGATAACAGGATTATCGAAGAATAATAGTAGTAAGGGCAGCCATTTGGCTGCCCTTACTTTTTTGTGTTAATCACCACTATTAAAAACGTAACGTTTGCCATTGAATAATAGAAGAATTAATACTTCTGAGATTCTTCAACTCCGCTGCGCCGCGTTCAGAATGACACAACGCTCGAACATTGTATTACTAAAGAGCTACACATACTACTTACGCAATTAGAAATATGCGTGATAGTACACCTATATGTTGTCATAAATATGTATACAGATGTCATTCTGAAGTAAGCGCAGCGGAGTGAAGAATCTTTATTTTAACTTCTCACGAACCAATAATTCGACAAAGAGAAAATACCAAACGCTTAGAAAAAGCCTATAGCTTACATCCAGCCCTGACAGCGGCGGTATCCTAGTAGCGCAGCGAAAAGATAAAGCCAATGGCGGAAACATGGCTTAAACAATGCGCAAGCGTAGTGCTACAAAAAAAGCCCTGCAGTCACGCAGGGCTATTAGTTAAGTGTGATTATGTAGTTAATGTACTACTTAAGCAAGGACAAGATCAGCGTCGGCTGTTACTTTCACTTCTTGTTCAGTCACAACATTAAGTAGTATGAAAGAACGGTCGCCGGTATTTTCTGCTTGCAGGGCTTTAAGATTATCGAGGGTAATGTTGCCTGTTATATAACCCGAGTCGTGATTGGTATACGCTTCTTCAACGGTATTAAAATATTGTTTCAGGTTTTCTGCATCCACTTTTTTATGGCGCAGCAGCACTTTTAGTTCTACATCATTTGTAAGATGTAGGTTTTCTTCACGGTATATCTTTTTGTACTCGTATTTATAGTCATAGCTTAATGCGGAGATATCTGATAGTACTGCCGAAGCAGTAGGGAAAGCCCCTGCACCACGCCCTACAAAAAAGTGTGTATCTGCAAAACTGGTTTTTGTTATGATACCATTAAATACATCATCTACATGATAAAGGCGATCTTCCGGCGTAACAAATTTAGGAATTACAAAAGCCGATAACCCACCATCCAAACCTTTAAAAGCCTGGGCCACAAGTTTAATTTTAAAGCCTTTTTCTTTGGCATATTTTAATTCAAGCTCGCCAATATTATCAATGCCTATATTAAAAATATCTTCTGGTTTGGCAATATATCCAAACGAGTGTGCCAGTAGAATAAGCAATTTGTATTTAGCATCAAATCCGCCGGTATCAAGTATTGGGTTGCTCTCGGCGAAACCTTTTTCCTGAGCTTCTTTTAAAGCAGCTTCATAACTTAGGTTCTCAGAAAAAGTTTTGGTCAGTATATAGTTAGTAGAGCCGTTTACAATACCTTCTATAGATTCTAAAAGGTCATTATCGTAGTATTCTTCAAGATTACGGATGATCGGCATACTCGCACAAGCCGCTGCTTCATAAAGCAGGGGTGCATTATACTCCTTTTGTAATTGAAGCAACTCTGTAAAGTGTTCTGCAACCATCTTTTTGTTGGCAGAAACCACCGCTTTTCCCTTTTTTAATGCTGCAGAAACTATTTCGAATGCCGCATCTGCATCATCTATAAGTTCGACTACGACATTAATAGAATCATCGTTAAGTATATCATTTTTATCAAAAGTAAAATTCTCGGCACCAATTTCGCGTGCCTTATTTTTATCTTTAACGCATATGTTCTTAATATCAGCTTTAAGCGCAGGAGTTTTTTGCAGTACTTCGTACAAGCCGTTGCCCACACACCCGAAGCCAAATAACCCGATGTTTAATTGTTTTCTTGACATGAGTGGTGTGTTAGACAGTTACTGCTTCTTTGTTTGCTTTTACAGTTACAGCAGCAGTAATAGCTTGTTTTAAATCGTCGATAAGGTCGTCTGCATCTTCCAGTCCTACAGATAGGCGTATAAGGCTGTCTGTAACGCCGGCGCTGTAACGTTTTTCTACAGGAATAGATTTATGGGTCATTTCGCTTGGCAGGCAACACAGGCTTTTTACACCGCCCAGGCTTTCTGCAAGTTTGAATAATTTAGTGCCGGAAACTATTTTTGACGCCAGTTCTTTATCATCTATTACAAGGTCGAATGTAACTACACCCCCAAAATATTTAAGCTGCTTTTTAGCTATTTCATGATTGTGATGGGTAGGCAAGCCAGGGTAATAAACATTTTTAATAAGCCTTTCTGTAAGCAGGTATTCAGCTACTTTCTGTGCATTTTCGGCATGTGCTTTAATTCGGAGGCTTATAGTTTCAATACCCCGAATAACCAACCAACTATCAAATGGCCCGAGTATAGCGCCCGAAGCATTTTGTATGAATTTAATTTTAGCGCCAAGCTCTTCGGTCGCTGTAACTACAAGGCCGGCAATAAGGTCACTGTGGCCAGATATGTATTTAGTAGCACTGTGCACTACGATATCTGCACCAAGGTTAAGGGGCTTTTGTGCGATCGGAGAAGCAAATGTATTATCTACGCAAAGTAATATGTTGTTTGCCTTTGCAATTTTAGATATTGCTGCAATATCTGATATTTTAAGTGTTGGGTTTGTGGGTGACTCAATCCAGATAAGTTTTGTTTTATCGGTTACAGCATCGGCTACGTTTTGTGCATTTGTTGTATCTACATACTTTATGCTGATACCAAACTTTTCGTATACGTGTGTAAACAATCGGAAGGCGCCGCCGTAAATATCATCTACTGCAATAACCTCGTCACCCGATGACAGCAGTTTTATAACCGCATCTATTGCAGCAAGTCCGCTTGCAAATGCGTAACCGTTTGTACCATTTTCTAATTGTGCTATACAATCTTCAAGTACTTTACGGGTAGGGTTGTTGCTGCGGGCATAGTCGTAGCCCTTGTGTACGCCGGGAGCATCCTGAACGAACGTTGATGTTTGGTAAATAGGAACCGAAATACTTCCTGTTAGTGGGTCGATTGGCAGGTTGTTAAGGATGTTTGTTTGCTCTTTCATTTTGTTGATCTTTTTAGTTTTTTGTTAAACAATTACGTTCGTAAAAACTATTCGAAGCCAGGTATCGGGAAAGGCATAAAACAAAAATGCCTTCCCGATAAGTCAGAAAGGCAAATAATATTTTGAGGTATTATAAACTATTTCTAAACTTATCTATCCGCGTCGAAACGCGGTTGAATGTGGCACCTTATCCTGCTATGCAGGACAGGTTGCCAAGACGTCATAGGGTCAATTCCCTCGGTCTTTCTGGATAAGAATAATTTTTAAAAGAACTTGCAGCAAAGGTAAGCTACATTAAAATTAATTTCCAAATAAAATTTAATGTTTTTTGAAAAAATAAGTCAACTTATTTTAAACCAATCACTTATCGCTCTCTAATTTATCTGTGATAACGTAATTAATACTATAGAAACTACGGCGAGAGCTAATCCGGCATAATTATATTTTGATATCTTCTCCTTAAAAATCAAAATTCCGGCAACGCTGCCTAATAAAATTACACCAATATTCATAGCTGCAAAGACAGTACTTGGACTTTCTGAAAATGCCTTGTGAGCTTTTAGATAAAACAAAATATTTCCGAAATTAAATATTCCTACAAGAGTGCCAAAAGCAAAGTTGATGATGCGTAGTTTAACCCCTCTTATAATAACCTGATAAACTACTGTTAACAACGATATTGAAAAGGAACCTGCAAAGACCACAAAAAGCGATGTCGTATAGGGTATGACGTTGTATAACGCAACCTGTTTAAATAGTATATCTATTATACCAAAACCTACTAAAACAATAGCCGGATAGGCCCATTTGTTACCATTGTTCTGGTCTGATTTTTTTGCCAGTATGAATAGTATAGCGGGGAAGCCAATCGCAAGGCCCACGATTTTCAGCGTATTGAAATCCTCTTTAAAAATAAGCCACGCCGCAAGTATCGGTATGAACAACGACAGGCGTTGTGCAACATCAGTTTTAACAATGCCCATGTGTTTAATAGAAATAGCAAGAAACATAAAAACTGAAGGAAGGAGCAACATAAGTGGTAAATAAATTTCCCACGGTGCATTTGCGGTAACGGGTGCGAGATTTGGTACAAAAAAAAGGTAGCAAAGGCAGAGCGCCAAAGCGTAATTCCAAGTTACAATTTGCGTAGTGCAAATTTCGTAACGGCGGGATATCTTAAAGATGACACCTACACTAACGCTACAAATAATGCTTAAAACAAGATAAAACATATAAATATTTTGTGCTGCAAAAATAGGGCTTTTTAGAGTGTACTACATTTATTATTGAGTTACGTATAGGTCGGAAATTTCTAAGTAATGTTATATTACTGCAAACAATAATTAGCAACAGAAAAAGCTTTTGAACTCAATATTTGTATATTTGATAATCAATTTACTGTTATGAAGCATATTGTATTTTTATTGCTGTTTAATTTTAGCTTAACGTATGCGCAGGAAGATGCATGGGTATATTTTAATAGTAAACCGGACACAGAATTCTATCTCGCGAATCCGCTTAATATGCTATCGCAAAAATCGCTAACGAGAAGGGAAAACCAAGGTATCGCGCTTGATGAAAAGGACGTGCCAATAAATGCAGATTATATGGCGGCCATAGCTAATACTAATGGAATAACGGTAAAGGCTAAATCGAAATGGCTTAATGCGCTGCACATCCGTGGCGCTATAGAGAACATAAATACATTAACCGCATTTCCATTCGTAGAACGTGTGGAGTTTGCTGACAGGTCTCTTAACCCTACAGGCAGAGTTGCTGCGCCACAAAGACAAACGAACAGTCAGAGAGCGCAGCAAGCTCAAACTACATTTAATTACGGGACATCGGCCAGTCAGGTAGAGATGCTTAAAGTAAATATGCTACACGAGCAAAACTATACAGGTACCGGTGTCACGGTAGCGGTTTTAGATAACGGATTTCCCGGCGTAAATACTACCCCAGCTTTTGCCCGTCTAAATAATAATGGCCTAATAGCAGGCGGCTATAATTTTGTTCAGAGAAGCAACAATGTTTATACAGGTGGTACTCATGGCACCATTGTACTAAGCGATATGGCCGGCTATGTAGAGGGCCAACTTGTGGGTACTGCCCCGGATGCTTCTTACTACCTTTTTGTCACCGAAGATGTGGCAGCCGAAAACCCGGTTGAAGAATCCTACTGGGTAGAAGCAGCTGAAATGGCCGATAGCCTTGGGGTAGATGTTATAAATACTTCATTAGGGTATTATACTTATGATAATCCTGCCTACAGCCATATCTATACTGATACTGACGGCAATACAGCTTTTATTACCCGTGGTGCCAATGTTGCCTTTTCAAGGGGTATGTTTTTAGTTAATGCAGCAGGAAATAGTGGCGCAAGCGAAACCAACCCTAACGTTAGTGTACCTGGTGATGCTTATAATACCCTTACAGTAGGTGCAGTAACGACGGAGCGGCAATACGCCTATTTTAGTTCAATTGGGCCAACAGCTGATGGCAGGGTAAAACCCGATGTCATGGCACAGGGACTCGCGGCTGTCGTAGCAAATTTTGAAGGAAATATTACCAACGCAAACGGAACTTCGTGCGCCAGCCCCATTATGGCAGGGGCTGTAGCATGCCTTTGGCAGGCTTTGCCAAACAAAACTAATGCTGAATTACTGCAGATTATAAAAGAGTCTGCCGATAGGTACAGTAACCCAGATGCACAATATGGTTATGGCATACCTGATTTTAATTTGGCTTTGCAAGGCACTCTTGATACGAAGGACAGTATTAAAACAAATTATATTCTATACCCTAATCCGTTTAGAGACAGGTTGAATATTACTTTTCCAAAAACGATAAAAGCTGCAAATTTCATCATCTTTAATAATCTTGGTCAAAAGGTTTGGGAGCAAGACATAACAGCTGGTACGCCTTTGTTTATTGATGCTCTTACAACGGGAATTTATAGCTACCGCATACAAGCCGGAGCTGATACACAAATGGGCAGGCTGGTAAAAGAATAGCCCGAAATAATTACAATAAACTAAATGAACAAAATAACCCAACTTTTTAATATTCAATACCCCATAATAGGTGCAGGAATGATATGGGCCAGTGGTTACAAACTGGCGGCGGCTGTGAGCAACGCAGGCGGACTCGGACTCATAGGTGCGGGTTCTATGTACCCCAATGTGCTTCGTGAGCATATTCAAAAATGTAAAAAAGCGACCGATAAGCCTTTTGGTGTAAATGTGCCTATGTTGTATCCTAACATAGAGGAGATCATGAATATTATTGTTGAAGAAGGTGTGAAAGTTGTTTTTACATCTGCGGGCAACCCTAAAACCTGGACCAGCTTTTTAAAAGAAAGGGGTATCACCGTCGCTCATGTCGTAAGTTCGGTCAAGTTCGCGCTAAAAGCACAAGAGGCCGGCGTAGATGCAGTGGTTGCTGAAGGGTTTGAAGCCGGCGGCCACAACGGACGAGAGGAGACCACAACGTTTACCCTTATACCTATGGTGCGGGAAAAGCTGACTGCTCCACTTATTGCTGCCGGTGGTATAGCAACGGGCAGGGGTATGCTGGCTGCGATGGTACTGGGTGCCGACGGCGTGCAGGTGGGCAGTCGCTTTTTAGCTTCGGCAGAATCGTCATCGCATGAAAATTTTAAGCAAATGGTAGTGGGCCTGCAGGATGGCGATACCCATTTAACCCTAAAAGAACTTGCTCCCGTGAGGCTTATTAAGAATAAGTTTTTTCATGATGTGAATGCCCTTTATACATCTTCGCCTACTAAAGACGATCTTATGGCACTTTTAGGACGTGCGCGTGCTAAGAAAGGAATGTTTGAAGGCGACCTTGAAGAAGGAGAACTGGAGATAGGTCAGATTGCCGGTTTAATAAACGACATAAAACCCGCAGCGCAAATTGTTCATGATATGCTTAGCGAGTTTAAAGAAGCTAAGTTGGCAATGCTGAATTTTTAATTTTTATCACAGTCTACGACAGCGGTTAACATTGGTACTACGATTGTCTATTTTACAATCCAATAACAGTAAACTTAAAAAGGTTTAAACGACAGGCACACATAACCATGATCCTTCCTCTATATCTTTATTTATATTAATTAATTGAGAGCAGCTTTTAATATAAAAAAGCGCCTCAGTTAAAGGCGCTTGTGTAAACTTTTACGTGAATTTAGAATTTATTTTCCACTTCTGCTGCTTCTAACATCAGGTAATGGAGGTCGGTGTTTTTGACAAATGGCTTAAGCAGTTCGCTGCCCGGACCAAACATTGAAAGATTTACATAATCAGCACTATGGTCCATGCTTATCCACCCTACAGAGTTGCCTTTTTGTTGAATTTGAGAAAAAGCTTTAAACGGTACCTTTTTGTAATTGTACAATCCGCCATCTTCTTTATGTAGTCCGTCATAATAACTTAAAACGGTTTTGGCATCCTCATCAGATATTGTTTTACCGTTCGCGGATTCTATAAGTTCGCGCACCTTTGCTACAGTGTAAGTTGGTTTAATTTCGTTCAGAAGCCATTCGTTAGTTTGCGTGTACTTTTGTATGCTGTCAAAATTTGAATTGGCATCTTTACCATAAATAACACCAGGGTTAGCATTACCATGATCGGTGGTTATAATAACGAGTGTTTCTTTGTCTTTTTCGGCAAAATCAATGGCAACTTTTACCGCCTCGTCAAATGCTATTTGGTCATATAGTAGCGCGCCAACGTCGTTAGCGTGAGCACCCCAGTCTACTTTTCCGCCTTCTATTTGCAGCACAAAACCATTTTTATGCCCTTTCATGCGGTCTATGGCTTTATGGGCCATTTCAGCAAGGGTAGGGGTGGTCTCGGTAAGTGTTTTATCATAAGCCCTGTCAAGGCTATATGGTAAAGCATCTTCGCCAAACACACCAAGAATCTGTTTATCGTTAGCAGCAGCCATCATCTCTTTACGATTGCGAACTACCTGCCAGCCTTTGGCTTTATATGCGGCGTACATGTCTTTTTTATCTTCGCGGTGCGCGGCGCTAAAGTACTTATCGCCACCGCCCATCATGATATCAAAACCAAGGTTTAAATAATCAACTGCAATATCTTCTTGTGCGTTTCGGCTGTCATTAGTAACACAAAAGCCGGCTGGTGTGGCGTGGGTAATAGGCACTGTTGTAACACAGCCTGCCATCTTACCTGCCTTTTTAAACTTTTGCCAGATAGGCATATATTTTTCGCCGTTAGTCCCTACGTTAAGTACACCGTTTTTCACCCGTACTCCGCCACCCCAAGACGAGCTTCCCGCAGAAGAATCGGTTACTATAGAGCTTGCAGACGCAGTGTCCATAAGAGCAATATTTACCTTTTGATCCTTATATAGCTGAAGCCAGTTGCTGCCTTTTCCTGTTTTGCGGTTAAGGTAAAGGTCGGCCATATTAAGCGTGCCGGTACTCATGCCATCGCTAACCATAAAAATGATGTTTTTGGCCTTTTTGTTTTTATCTAAAATATCGGGATTTAGTATGCTTGCAGTACTGCTAAATGGGCTTAAAAGTGTTGTGCCTATTGTAAAAAGCGAACCATTGCGAAAGAATTTTCTTCTGTTCATTGTAAAAATTTTGCCAAAGGTAAAAACTATACTGATATGGATGCATAGGCCAATATTATTTCGAGGTTAATTAACACCGGAAACAATCATTTTAGTTTGACAGTCATAACCGATAGGTCTTCACACCTTATTAATTTTTTATTAATTGAAATACCTATGCTGGCCTCAAGGGCGTAACTTTGCTGCATGAGGGAAAAAATTCCGCCAATTGCAAAAAAAGCAGGTTTTAAAGAACGTATAAGTGCACTTTCTAACCTGCCTGCATTTTTTAAGCTGGTATGGCAAAGCAGTCCTAAGAAGACGTTTTTTAGTTTTTTGTTCAGGATAATAAGAAGTGCCATGCCCGTTGCTTTATTGTATGTGGGCAAACTTATTATAGACCAGGTAGTCCTTTTAAACAGCCTTCCTGCAGGGGCAGATCATAGTTATCTCTATAAGCTTATCGTCTTAGAATTTGCGCTTGCTATAACCACCGATGCTTTAAGCCGGGTGACAAGCCTTCTTGATGGCTTATTAGGAGATTCTTTCTCTAACTACACATCGATAAAGATAATGCAGCATGCTGCTACGCTCGACCTGGAACAATCAGAAGATGCAGAGTTTTATGACAAGCTTGAGCGTGCAAGGCAGCAAACATTAGGGCGTACCATGCTACTTTCTCAGGCCATGGCACAAATACAGGATATAATATCTATGGCGTTTCTGGTGACAGGGTTGCTAGCTTTTAATCCGTGGCTCATACTACTGCTTGTTATAACTATTTTACCTTCGTTCATAGGGGAAAGCTATTTTAATAATCAGAATTACTCACTAACCCGCAGCCAAACGCCTGAGCGCCGTGAACTTGATTACCTACGTTTTCTTGGTGCGAGCGATGAGACGGCAAAAGAGGTTAAAATATTTAACTTGGGTAATTTTATAATCAGCCGCTTTAAGAGGTTATCCGACCAATTTTATAAAGACAACAGCAAACTTGCCATACGCAGGTCTTTATGGGGGACGTTCTTCTCTATGCTTGGCAGTACGGGTTATTATGCGGCTTACGTTTTTATAATTATTAAAACGGTTAACGGTACTATCACAGTAGGCGACCTAACATTTCTCGCCGGATCATTCAGGCAACTGCGTTCATTAACAGAGGGAATATTGCTGAGGTTTACAACAATCTCTCAGGGAGCTATTTACCTGACCGATTTTATGGAGTTTTTCGAGATACAGCCGGTTATAAAAGTGCCACAAAATCCCATAGCTTTCCCACGCCCTATTAAACAGGGCTTTGCTTTTGAGAATGTTGGGTTTAAGTACCGGCATTCTGATAGTTGGGCTAACCGCTACCTTAACTTTACGCTTCATCCCGGCGAAACGTTGGCACTTGTAGGAGAAAATGGCGCGGGGAAAACAACATTAGTAAAACTGCTTGCCAGACTATATGAACCTACCGAAGGCCGGATATTACTCGATGGCATCGACCTGAAAGAATATGATCCTGACGATTTGCGACTAAACCTTGGCGTTATCTTCCAGGACTATCTCCGTTACCAAATGACGCTTTCTAACAATATTGCTGTGGGGAACATAGCACAGCAAGATAACTTCGAACTGATTGAAAGGGCTGCCAAAGCCAGCACTGCCGATGCCCTTGCCGAAAAATTGCCCTATCACTACAACCAAACTTTAGGTAAGCGCTTTGCAAATGGTGTAGAGCTATCCGGAGGGGAATGGCAAAAGGTCGCACTATCCCGAATTTATATGAAGGAAGCACAAGTACTGATACTTGATGAACCTACTGCAGCGCTGGATGCCCGTGCAGAGTATGAAGTTTTTCAGCGGTTTTCGCAAATGACAGAGGGTAAAAGTGCCGTGCTTATCTCACACAGGTTTTCTACGGCAAGACTTGCAGACAGGATTCTTGTGTTGGATAAAGGGCAATTGCTTGAAATAGGCACTCACGAGGAATTGTTAAAACTAAATGGCCGCTACGCTGAATTATTTAATTTACAGGCTAAAGGATATAAATAATTTCGCAGCAAATGTTTTACGAACATTTGACTAAACTAAAGCATTCTATTATAATCGAGAATAGATAATATAAAGCTTATAAACAATGCGATAGCTAAAGCGTAAAGTAATTGCCGTACTGAATCATATCTTTCATTATATCTCTTTAAATCGTTAGCTTGAGTAAATCGATTGCCTCTTTTGTAAAACTGAAAATCCATTGATATTATTTTTTGTCTAAGATAAGATCGAAATGGTTAAACAATGTTTAAGATCATCCTAACGCTGGGACTTATGTGTTATCCCTATCATTTTAGTGTTTAATTTGAATTTACTATTTTTATCAACTGTTTTATTGCTTATTTCATTAAATCCAGCGCTTTATCAGCTACTAAAAATATCCGTAAAATTGCAATACCATAAGGCATATTATTATAAAACATGCCGTAGCTATAGCATAACACAAGCTGCTAATCGATTCATTTTTTTCGAGTCTGGAGCGTACATTCCCAAAAAAATATTTATGCTCATTTTCGTCTTTGCTTTTAAAGCCATTAAGTTCCATCTCACAGTCAATTTGACACAAAACTAACAATATTTTAATATATACAAGATATTTACTGCTAATTATAACGTTTTCGTATTAAAATTTAAAATATTTAATTAATTATTAAATATTTATTTGAAATTGTATTATAGGGGTGTAAGTGAAATAAATTATTTAACAAAAGCTTATTAGAGCATATTTCGATATTTACAATCCTCGTAATTAACTTTATATAATCTTGAAGTATAATTACTAAACCAAAAGGTATGAGAAAAATAATTAGAAAGATCGCAATGATAGCTATAGTAGCTTCGTCTGCAATGATGTATAGCTGTAAAGACAAAGAAGAAAAGGCTGACTCATATGGTCCTAACGAGAACTATCAAAATGAAACGCCTTCTACTAACGACAATGCTACGAGGGATACTGCAAATGAAAGAGGACCCGGATCTGCAACGATAGGAGACACGGTAAACAAAACACCACCGGAAGGTCTTTAGTGATCTTGATAAAAAAAACCTGCTTAATGCAGGTTTTTTTTCATTTTAATATTTTATGGTATTAGTGCGTTATGCCATGATTTGATTTTTTTGGAAGTAGCTTTTTAACAAGAGTCACTATTGCGACCGCTATCATTCCAGCAACAGCACCAAAGGCAAATTCTTTAATGATAGCAGGTACGTTAGGAAGGACATGGTGAAAATACTCTATATTATGTACAAAGATACCGCCTGCAACAAGTAGCAGAGCAATGGTACCTACTATGGCTAATAGTTTGATTATTAAAGGTAGAAGCTTTACTAAAAGTTGGCCAAGTTTAGATAGGAGCCCGGTGTTTTTACTTCGTTCAATTAGCTTATAGCCGGCATCATCCATACGGACTATCAACGCTACGATGCCATACACACCCACTGTTGCTATGATGGCAACTACTGATACCGTGAGTATCTGAGTAGTAAGATTTTTATCAAGGACTGTTCCTAACGCAATAATTACAATTTCTATAGAAAGAATAAAGTCAGTGGTTATTGCTGCTTTTACTTTTGTCTTCTCGTCTTCTACAGGGGCGGTCACAACGTCGTGCCCGGTAGGAACAACTTCTTTTTTAGGATGGAAAAAGTATTCCACAATTTTCTCCATACCCTCAAAAGCCAGGTAAATCCCTCCTAAAAGTAATATATAGGTTATGGCAACAGGTAAAAAGTAGTTTAATAGAAATACTACCGGCAGGATAATAATCTTGTTTAAAAAAGAACCCTTAGTAATTGCCCATAGTACGGGTAATTCTCTGGATGCTAAAAAGCCGGTAGCCTTCTCAGCATTTACGGCTAAGTCATCACCTAATATACCCGCAGTTTTTCTTGTGGCAATTTTTGCTGTAACCGCTACATCATCCATCAAAGCCGCTATATCATCTAAAACTGCGAAAAAACCTGACGCCATAATTTCTTATTAAAATTAAATTAAACCAATCGATAAAAATAAAGATAATGTTTAATTTAGAGAAACATCTTAATATAAGTTTAGCATTGCATGTTTAGACGAATCAAGTAAGTGGGGAAATCAAATAATCTAATTCATATATATGGAGCGTAATCATAAAAAGTTATTGTCAGAATCAGAACAGTTGGAACTTATTAAAATATTAAAAAACCGTTTTGATAAGAACATGGATCGTCATGAAAGTGTCAAATGGGACGACGTTTTAAAAAGGCTTATAGCCAATCCTGATAAACTATGGTCGTTGAATGAAATGGAAATTTCCGGCGGCGAACCGGATGTAGTAGGACGGGAAGGGTCTGGCGGGGAAATTTTATTTTATGATTGCGCTGCAGAGACTCCTAAAGGCCGCCGTAGTGTCTGCTATGACCAGGAAGGTTGGGAATCGAGAAAAGATAACCAACCAGAAAATACTGCTATAGATATGGCGGCAGAAATGGGTATTGATATTTTAAACGAAGAGCAATACCGCGAGTTGCAAAAATTTGGAATATTTGATACTAAAACGTCAAGCTGGATAAAGACGCCCGAAGCTATAAGAAAGCTAGGTGGTGCTGTCTTTGCAGATTACCGATACGGGCAGGTGTTTGTGTATCATAATGGCGCAGGATCTTATTATAGCGCACGGGCATTTAGAGGAATGTTAAGGATATAGCTTCAGGCATCTGCCAAATTAGCTTTTCATTATTCTATTTCTTTAGTGAATAAATAGAACGGCTTGCCGGTGAATTACTTATTAGTAATGCGTAGTCGATAAAATCGGTAGTGGTGCTATTGCCTGGCATGACCGGATTATCTTTAGTTACTACTTCAACCATATCAGTACAGCTGGTTTCGCTGTACGGGCTCTGTGGTGTGTTAAGGTTAAAGATAGTAAGATCACTTTTTTGCTGCGATTTGAAATCGTCGATGCCTCTAAAGTATTCGGATTCAGAATCTCCTGTACCTACATCGCTATTTGTAGTTGAGTGAGTATATTCGCCATCCTTATCGTATTTATCTTTCCATATTACTGATGATTTTGTAAGGTATCCCGTTATTGAAATTATCTCGTTCTTCGAGTACATTTTACTGTCAATAATCATCGAAAAAAAAGAACCGCTCTTTTCGTCTGGCTGTTTAGCTTTGAGTAAGTGCGAAAATCCAAGCCGGAAAAATTGTGTTTTATCTTTGCAGTTGAATATCTTACTTACAGTGAGATAATTGTTGTACATTTCTTTTTCACGCTTATAGCCATCGCTAAAGCTAATTTTCAGTATGTGTATTAAGTGGTCAAATAAAGGTTTGTTATTAATATAAGACTCATATTTTACCGCATCTGCCTCATAATCTGAGACGAAATCTTTCAGCTGCATTTTTGAGTAGCTATCATAATAAGGCGAAAAATCTGTAGTGTCTTTAGCTATTGTTTTTTGTAGTCGAAGGGCAGCAGGCCACAGCTTAGGCTTATTTATCAGACTGATTAAATGACGGTACGTGTATTTATAAGTAACAATTGGGTCGGCGCCAAGAACTTGTATTCTCTTGTTCTTAGGCAGCTTGTCGTTCATTGCCTTAATTTTTTTCCACTTGGTAACAACTTCAATAGTGCGTTCTTGTGGCACCCGGGTTCCATAGGTTTCGATAAGATCTTTTAATAAAACTTCATCTCCGGTCTTGAGATACTCGTTAAAATAAAAAGCAATACTTATATCAGTTTCGGCAAAGTAATAGCGCAAATTATTTTTATTTATAAGAGACGTAAGCAAAAGCAGTTCGGCGTCCTCAGTTTTTGCGCTGCCATGATACGCCCCAAAGCCTATAACTTTTATATTGTTAGGGAAGTTATAGGCTTCGCTTAGGGCACTACCGTTGTTTTCTAAATAAACACCCTTATCTGTCTGCCCCAACATAATTATTTGACAGAGTAGCAGGAGTAGTGTAGTATGAAGTTTCGAAATGTGCATAGGTACTAATGTTATCAATATTATTTACAAGGTAATAAAGTTGATAACTATTCAAATTTTTGCATCATGTTTTTTTGCCATAATTGTATAGCATATTTTCTAAACCCTTCGGGAGCTTTCTTAAACGGTTCATCAAAAGTATATTCGCCACCCTCATATTCTTTTTCGCTAATGCGCACTTTTGTACGGCCACGCATAGCAAATTTTTCATTTCCTTCATATACAATAACCTTCATAGCAGATGCGCTTACGTCGCCGTGGCATCCGGTTGTATACATGAGCCATACTTCGGCTTTTTTATCTTTGTCAAGATCTGTTACAGCAAACGTGTTCTTGATGAAATTGCACTCAATATCTACCGGACATTCTTTTACAAAGTCATACACTTTCCATTGTGGCATCCATTTACCGTCTGTTAAAATGTATTTATAGCCATACAGTTCTGCATCCCTATACGATTCATCAGGTTCTTTCTTGCTTTGAGACTCGCCTGTTTCGGCGGTGAGTACGATCGTCTCGCCACCGGCATCGGTATATCTGACAGCATTAATAAGTTTGCCTGTGTAGGTAATGGTTTTAGGCAACGTAGCTTTAGTTAACTGCGTTGTTTTTACCTGTGCAAGGCACGAAAAGGAAATGAGTAGAAAAAGTAATTGTAATGCTTTCATGTAACTATGATTAATCTTCAAATCCTTTTATCAATACCTCTAAGATAGTAATGGCAGCTTCACTTATTTTCGTACCGGGACCAAAAACTGCCACAGCGCCGGCATCAAAAAGATACTGATAGTCTTGAGCAGGTATTACCCCACCTACAATAACCATAATGTCCTCTCGTTCGTATTTTTTAAGCTCCTCGATAACCTGAGGCACTAATGTTTTGTGTCCTGCCGCCAATGACGATACACCAAGTATGTGCACATCATTTTCAACTGCCTGTTTAGCTGCTTCTGCAGGTGTCTGGAAAAGTGGGCCTATATCCACGTCAAAACCTACATCAGCATAGCCTGTCGCAACTACTTTAGCGCCACGGTCGTGCCCGTCCTGACCCATTTTGGCAATCATTATTCGCGGGCGGCGGCCTTCAAGTTTAGCAAATGCATTAGCCAGCTGTTTCGCTTTCTCAAAGCTTTCGTCGTTCTTTATTTCTTTACTGTACACGCCACTAAACGATTTAATTTGTGCTTTATATCTTCCGTATACACTCTCAAGTGCGCTGCTAATTTCACCCAGCGTTGCGCGGTGACGCGCAGCTTCGATGGCAAGTTCGAGTAAATTGCCCTTTCCCGTCTCAGCCGATTGGGTTAATTTCTCGAGGCTTTCGTCAACCTTTTGGCTGTCGCGGGTTGCCTTTATAGTAGCAAGTTGCTCCAGTTGCTGGCGGCGCACCATCTGGTTATCTACATCTAGTATATGTAGCGGGTCTTCTTTAAGCAGGCGGTATTTATTTACACCCACTATTATATCCTGCCCACTGTCTATACGAGCCTGCTTGCGGGCAGCAGCTTCCTCAATGCGTAACTTAGGTATTCCTGCCTCGATCGCCTTAGTCATTCCGCCCAACTCCTCGACTTCCTCTATAAGTGCCCATGCCTTTTTAGCAAGGTCGGCAGTAAGGCTCTCAACATAGTAGCTTCCCGCCCAGGGGTCGGTAGTTTTTGTTATTTTAGTCTCTTCCTGCAAAAATATCTGGGTATTGCGTGCTATACGCGCCGAAAAATCGGTAGGCAGTGCGATGGCTTCATCGAGCGCATTGGTATGTAGCGACTGGGTGCCACCGAAGACCGCCGCCGCCGCCTCAATCGCTGTACGCGCCACATTGTTAAAGGGATCCTGTTCGGTAAGGCTCCATCCACTTGTTTGGCAATGGGTACGCAGCGCAAGCGATTTTTCGTCTTTGGGACCAAATTGCTTAAGTAGTTTCGCCCACAGCATTCGCCCGGCACGCATTTTGGCTATTTCCATAAAATGGTTCATACCAATGGCCCAGAAGAACGAAAGGCGTGGGGCAAATTCGTCTATTTTCATACCGGTTGCAAGACCTGTGCGTATATATTCTAATCCATCTGCAAGGGTATAAGCCAATTCGATATCGGCAGTAGCGCCGGCCTCCTGCATGTGATAGCCTGAAATACTTATCGAATTAAATTTAGGCATTTTACGGCTCGAATATTCGAAAATATCTGCAATAATTTTCATTGATGGGGCAGGAGGGTAGATGTATGTGTTTCTCACCATGAACTCCTTAAGGATATCATTCTGTATGGTGCCCGATAACAGCTCCGGACTTACTCCCTGCTCTTCGGCGGCTACAATGTAAAATGCCATGATGGGCAGTACGGCACCGTTCATAGTCATGGAAACCGACATCTCATTTAGCGGTATCTGGTCAAAGAGCACCTTCATATCTTCAACGCTGTCTATGGCAACACCTGCTTTGCCCACATCTCCAACTACACGCTCATGGTCACTGTCATAGCCACGGTGTGTTGCCAAGTCAAATGCTACAGAAAGTCCTTTTTGTCCTGCCGCCAGATTACGGCGGTAGAAAGCATTGCTATCCTGAGCAGTACTAAAACCTGCATATTGACGTATCGTCCACGGTTTCTGAACATACATAGTAGCATAAGGACCCCTTAGATAGGGAGCGAATCCGGCCCCAAAATCCAGATGTTCAAGATTTTCGGTGTCAGCTTCAGTATAAAGTTGCTTTATGTCTATGCCTTCGGCAGTTGTAAAGGTTTCCGTTGCCAGAATATCATTTGCTTTTTGCTCGTTGGCAACGGGTTTAAGCTGTATATGTTGGAGGTTTTTTCTCATGTCAGTTGCAATTCTCCATATTTCTAAATTTCATATAAGATAATAAGAGCCAGAGGCAGGCATTTAGATAATTGAAATATCCTGGTTTAAACTTTTTCACTTTGTAACCGTTCCTGCTCAACCTTCTCTGCAAGCCTTTTTTCTATAATAGGGCTAACGAGTGTTTTTCTCGGGTTGATCTTTAGAAACGGAAACAGCTCCATATCATTCGCCATGATGTCATTTTTATTGGGATACTTATTCGTGCCCAGAAGTGCTTCTTTGCCATTGTCAAAAAGTTCCTGTTCCCTGGCGGCACTTTCGTTTATTTTTCTTTGTATGGTGCCTTCTTTAAGCTGTGTAATAAAGCCGCCGTTAGCCTCAATATCTTTAAACAGTACTAACGCTTTTTCAGCAAGCTGCTGTGTTAGCTCTTCTATATAATAGGCACCATCGGCAGGGTTACTAACTTTATCAAAATAGCTCTCATGCTTTAAAACCAGCAATTGGTTACGGGCTATCCGATCTCCAAACTCATTACTTTTATGGTACAATGAATCGTAAGGCAAATTAATGATAGTATCTGCATCACCAATTATGGCACTCATACATTCTGTAGTGGTGCGCAGCATATTAACATTGTAGTCGTATATGGTTTTATTGCGTTTTGTAGGGGTAGCAATAATATGGCAATCATGTTCGTGACCATACTCTTTTGCAATAAGGTTGAACAGGAGGCGCAGGACACGCAGTTTTGCAATCTCAAAAAAGTAGTTTGTCCCTACTGCCACTTTTAAAATTACAGGATGTTTAATAGAAGGTACACGATTAAAATACTCGTTCGCATGGGCAAGGGTATAGGCTATTTGCTGTACTGCATTCGCTCCTGCGTTTTGATATAATCCTCCATTAACGCCTATAAAGGAAATGTTTCTGCATTCGAATGCAAGTGTGTTAAGTCTTGAAAAATCTTCGTTGAGATTGTTGTACCAGTTTCCTTCCTTAGCAAGCCTTCCAACAGGGTCAAGATGAACAAAAAAAGCACTATCGCGACCCTGTGCCAGCATATCTAATTTTTTTACGAAATCGATTGATAGAAAATGCAAATAAAAATGTACGATTATAGCAGTGTTAATACCTGAAACCAGTGTTTCAGCATCAGTTGAGGCGTCGTTAATGGTAAAGCGTATTGCTTCGGCACCGCGCTTTATTGTACTTATTGCTCTTGCTGCGCTCTTATCTACGTCTCTAACAAAAATGTCCTGGCCTATTTTAAATGATTTTGGTTGTACTGTCTCTGTAACCGGGTCTTTTGCCTCATCTATATGATAAAAGGGTTTTACCTTTATACCTTCAGGGCTCTCCCACACCAGCGTCTCATTATAATCAGCTCCTTTAAGCTCATATTGTATTTTTTGCTTCCAGAGTTTGGAAGACACAGGGTCAAATTCGTCAAATAGATTATTGCTCATAAGCCGGTATTTTATAGTTCTGAAACAGTATCCTTAGCTTTCTTAGCATCTTCTTCAAATTCTATTATATAGATATCCTCATCATCCCGCTTCATAAAATATTTTTCGCGCGCATACTTTTCTGTCTGCTCGGCGTTTTTTAGTTGCTTTATACTGGTACTGTCTTTCTTAATTTCCTGAATGTAATACTCTTTATTGTCTTCAAGCTCCTGTATTTCTCTGTCCAAAATCCTATGTTCAAAGTACGAATAATTATCTAAAAAAATCAGCCAAACCGCAACAAATGCAAGCACCAGCACATAGCGGTTGCTTAAAAATGCTAAAAAAGGGTAGCGGGAGAAGAATTTTTTTAGGTTCATTGACTAATCAGAAGTTGAAAATGCTTTAGCTCAAATAGTAATACGTATTGTTATTGAAGAGTACTTTGCACTAATTACTACAAAAGTAAGGTGATATCTTATAATATCCGCTGATTAATCACTGCCCTTACTACATCTATTGCCACAGTATTATATTTATCATTTGGGATAATTATATCTGCGTATGCTTTAGTAGGTTCAATAAATTGCTCATGCATTGGCTTTAGTGTATTCTGGTAACGGTTAAGCACTTCTTCCATATCACGGCCCCGCTCGGCAATATCGCGTTTAAGGCGCCTGATCAGTCGCTCGTCGCTGTCGGCATGGACGAAAATTTTAATGTCAAACATCTCCCGAAGTTTAGCATCGGCCAATATTAAAATACCTTCGACAATCATCACCTTACGCGGATGGGTTAAAATGGTATCATCAGTACGGTTGTGGGTAACAAAGGAATAAACCGGCTGCGGGATGGTGTTCCCGGCTTTAAGCTCCCGTAAATGCTCTGTCATTAACTCGAAATCTATGGCGCGGGGATGGTCAAAATTTATTTTTGCCCGTTCCTCATAGCTTAAGTTTGTTGTTTCCCTATAGTAATGGTCCTGAGATATGATACCCACTTCGGTAAGTGGCAATTGATTCATGATCTGATGCACTACAGTTGTTTTTCCGCTCCCGGTGCCACCGGCAATTCCAATAATAAGCATTTACAATGGGTTTTGTTTGTGCAAAAATAGCAATAATAGGCGGTTTAAAGGGGTGCCCTTTGTATTATTTATGAGGTTGATTTTCGCTGTTCTTCATATCCCGTACAAGGCTATAGCAAAAGTACGACAGGATAATTGCCCCAATACTTATACATGCCCACATGATCCACGGACTTTTGTCAGCATTAATCCCCTTAGCCCTGCCGGTTGTAAGTTCGGCTTTACTTAAAGTTGCCTGCGGCAATATAGCGGGTATTTGATTCTTAAAATTTTTAAGGTCATAGTCGGGTTCCTGCAGTGTCAGGTCACCGGCCATCACAGTATAGTTTTCATCAGATTTCAGGTTGGCAATAATAGTAACAGGCGTATGATACAGTTTTACAGACGCGATTTCGAGTGGCTCGTTATCCTTATTATCAATGTCGATTACTATTTTGTTTTCAATTAAGTTAAGGTCATCAATAACATTCTTGCCTGACGAAGTTAAATCGAAAGCAAACTCCTGCTCCAGGTAGGTGGTTGCTTTTTTACGACGTGTACGGCTCCGCGATAGGAAAAGTGCCGCACTTCGCTTATACAGTTGAGGGGCTTTTATATCAAATACCATTCGGTCTATAATGGCAGGATTATTAAAGGTAATGGTAACCCGCGTTTTTTTCTCGAGTATCATTTCCGTGATTTTTACATGAGCATCCGGAATCTCCTGCAGTTCACTGGTAATGGGTTTGCCAGTTATGGTACCTGCCGCCGTAATATTTATAGGCAAAGATGTCTTATCTAAAAATTCTATTTTAAGATACTTGTAAGTGTTTACAGGCATAGACAGCGTTTTGTATACCGTAGTATCAGCATGGCTGTAAAGTCCGCTAAGTGTTTGATTATTGACCAACCCAAACCACTCGCTATTATCATTACTTCCGCTTATACTATACGTCTTAACCGCATCTGTATTAGAAATAGCCAACGTTACCTCGTTCCACTTTTCTGCTGATACATGATCTATAAAAATTTGAGTTACTGAGTCAGTCGCAACTCTTTTTAAAAGCATAGGGAATTTTGTAAACCTCGATTCTATCCTGCTTTTACCGGGATTGCTTAGAAAATAGGGAACCTCTTTACCGTTGCTGTCCTCTATACGAATACCTGCTAAGTTGGCATCGGCATGTTTACGAAAGTCTGGTGTTAAGGCAATACTGTGCAGCCCGTCCTTCCCTATATTTTTAACCTTAGCCGATACTGTAAATTGCTGCGCGATACCATTGTAGCTAAGCAGTAGTAGCAGGACTATCTTAAAGATTTTCATTGTTGTCCATATTTTGATTTGTATTTTCTTCAGGTTTATCTGCAATAACTAATAGTTTAAGCTTTTGATAAACAAAGGATATTACTAATATAAGTACACCGAGTAAAATAAATGCTATGATCTTTCCGGTTTCAGAGGCATTCCTGATGTCATAGATAAATAGTTTAGCGATTGTAAGCCCCAGCAGCACAAGTGCCGCGATACGTATGTTCTTAAGTTGTTTTTTTATCCCGAAAACAAGCAGCCAGCCGGCTATAATACCCCACAGAACAGGATATCCGGTTTTAATAGCCTGGCTCCTCATAGCATCTATTGCAGCATCGGCGCTTAAAGATAAGTTGTTAAATACAGGTTTTACAGGATCTACACTAATCACTATCCAGTGAAGCATTAGCTCGCTGCTGGCAAGGTAGACCAATAGGAATACGCCTATCCACATAATGGCTCCTCTGCCTTTAAATCCGGATATATTTTTCTCATTTATTTTATATAATAGGAAAGCGGTGAATATTGTAGCAGCTAAAGCTAGAAAGTGCAGCCAGTATGCAAGCTTAAAGGCAATAACCATATTAAGATAATCTTCTACCTCAAAATAGGCGTACCTCGAAAAGAATAATATAAATGTTATAATATTGAATATACCCAGTACCAGGCCAATTTTTTGAGCCACTTTATTTTTCTGATAAAGGTGTATGAACACGATACTCATTATAAGATGGTAAATGAGAGCAAGCGTGTAAACTGCATATACGCTTTCAAGATATTTAAAAGATTGGTAATTGAGCTCTATAAACCCTGCAACATAAATAAGAAGCATAGCAACTATTTTTACAGCCATGCTGTAACCCTTCACATTAAATGTGAGTCCGATTGCTTTATAGATACCGGTATCACGTTTTAGCAATTGGATAACCGCTATACATGAGGCTATCGCAAACAGACCGGTTAAAAATGCGGGATTTATAATTGGTATCAGTATTTTAGTACCATTATAGAGATTTGACCAGTCCATCAGCAGGCTGATGAGCATAAGCGCGTGCACAATTACCGACCCAAACCTGAAGTTTTCAATTTTAGATTTTTGTGCCAGCCAACGCAGGAGCACTGCTTCTGCAGCCCAGAACAATGTAATGTAGTTGCCATTAAACTGTATAGGTATTGTGAGAGTGACAAAAGTTAAGGTAAGGCCTATCAGTATGTAAATAATTTTCTGGTCCATAGCCAGCTTTTTATACAGCAGCCATGCAAAGCTGAAATTAAATACTCCAAGCAGCAGTGTAAATAAGCCTTTATAATGAGGTGCAAAACTGTCTAAAATATACATACCCGCACCATAAAACAGGAATGTGTTGCTTATTAATATAGTGAGCTGCATATTAGTAAAGGCGCTCTTATAGCGAATATTATTTATGATATTCATTAGTATAAATATCAGGTAGAACAAAAAGCTAAAGGCGAGCGCTCCTGCGTAAGGAGGGATTTTGTCATCGTCGATGTCTATAAGCCAGGTGCCAAATAGAAGCGCGGTAAAAATATATGCCTGCACATTTATAAAGCCCCATTTTTTATAATAGGCTATAGAAAGTATACCAATATTCAATATAGCAATGTAGCTAAATAATACAGCAAAGTTGCCACTACCTGTGCTAACCATAAAGGGAGCTGCAAAACCGCCAATGAGCGAAAGTGCTGCAAGCTCTGCCCGATTGTAATTAACAGAGATAAATGCACTAAAGGCAGTTATAGCAACCATAATTATAAACGCAACGGTCTGGCTGAACAAGTGGTAATCGTGAAAAGCTACCGTGATGGTGAAATAAAATATGGAAATTGCCCCGGCAACAAGCACAGAACTAAAAGCTTTGTAGTTAATACGCAGCCTATGGGCCACAAGCATTACAATTCCGCCGGCCAGTATGCCTATCCCTACACGTGCAGGTTCGTTTATCCAGTCTTTATCTATAGCAAACTTTACAAAGTAGCTTATGCCCAGTACGAGTATAAGTATACCAATTTTATTGATGAGGTTTTCACCTATAAATTTCTCGAGGTCGGGATTTTGCTCTTTAAATGTTGTCCACCACGGTTTTTTAGGAGGTTTTGGCGTCCAGGGTTTCGCCGCAGGATTAGGCGCATTTATAGCGGCAACACGAGGCAGAGGCTCCGTCGGACTTTGTTGTGGTGCTATTTTTTCCGTCGGTGCAGGAGGGTTATAGGGAGGTGGAACAGGACGTTCCGGCGTGTATACAGGTGCAACTGGAGGTGGTGCCTGGGCTGGTTCCTGTGGTTGCGGAGTATGAACTGACTCAACAGGCTTTTCTGCCGGATCAATCAGTTTTCTATATTGATCAAGCTTACGGCTCAGGTCAAAATAGCCACTTTGCAGGCTGTCTATTTTTTTCGATAGCCCCTGGTTTAATATAACTACAATGATAATGAGTACAATCAGTAAAACTATTTCCATAAACTACAACGTTATCTATTGTTGTAAATATACTACAAATTATAGTGGAACTGATTAGCTCATATTGGATAGAAATTTTAGTAGAGTATTCTCAATATATATCTAAATATTTGTTGATTTAAGGTATAGCTATGTAATGTTATGAAGGGTAATCGCTGTTAAGTAAGATACCCGCTTATTCCACTCCTCTGTAAGGTTATATTTATGCGATGGTATTCTCCAAATCTTTGTTTCGTAAATGCATTTACCAAAACGCTCCAGTTCTTTTGCTGTGGAAAAATTTTGAAGTTTTTCAAGCCCCCTCATAGCAATAATAGCAAAATCCGGGCTTTGGCCTGAATTAGATACCGATTCTATAATGGTAGTAATATTCATACGCTGCTGCGTAGGCGCCCCAGATACCAGGAGAATGCTTTTTTTCCTAACAGTAATTATGTAGGTTCCATCGCCCAGATCGGCAGTAGAGTACAGCTTTTGTACGTGCATTTTCCCTGCCTCAGTAAAGTAGACTTTGCTTATTTGTTCCGGCTTTAACCTTCTGCAAACTTCGTTTATCGTTTCAGCCTTTCCGGCACTCTTAGCTCCCTTAACAATAATATATTTCATAACATCATTTTTAAATCAAGTACACCCCTGGGGTATTGCTGTATTAACAATAAATTCGCTAATATTTATTAAATAGATAATTTAAAAGGTTTTTGTTTAAATTATATGTAATATCTATTTAATAAAATTAATTCTCAAATGACGGTTACCCTTACGGTTTTCCGTAAACTAATGTTAAAAAAATGTTAAAGTATTTTTAGGTATTGGAGCTTTCAAATGCTATATAATGCCCAAATCTTTCACTACAGATATGAGATGAATAGTATTGTTTGCCTTAAAGTAAATCTTGAGTTTGTTAATACGCTTTTCTATACTGCTCATGCTCGATGACGATTTCCTCTCTTGCTTTAGTAAGATGCTGATTTCTGTTTGGGTCAGGCCGTTAGACAGATGGCGTAATAGCACAACATCATCATCATCTATTTCGAGTATCGCAACATCTCTGGCTATATGAGATAATTGCGGCGAAATATAAGTAGTCTCCGTATCGTGTACAACGTCTAGTGCCTCAATAATCTCTACGCTGCTTTCTCTGCCTTTAGCAACAAAGGCATTTATTTTGTAATTATCAAACAGATTTTTTACTCTATACGGCTTATCATCTATAGAATATACAATAATTTTCAGGTCCGGCTGCTCTTTACGAGCTGCTTCTATAAGTTCTTCTCCCGATGAAATTTTTGTATCCCTATGATCGGCCTTAAAGGAGAGATCTGTTATCAATAATTCGTAGGGGTTATTTTCCAGCAATGCAGCCTTTATTTTTAAAAGGGCATCATCGCAATACTTAGTAGTCCTTATATCTGAAGGATAGTTTTTTTGAAGCACAGATACAAGGCCAAAACTTATGCTGTCAATATCTTCAGATATCAGTATTTTTCTAAACATATAAAAGAGGCAAAGGGTAGGTTAGGGTAAGATGGAAGCCTTTTTCAGGCTGCGTGTCAAAGCTAATACTGCCCCCAATAGAAACCATACGGTTTTCCACATTTTTCAAACCATTTTTTAAACTTAGCTTAGGGCAGCCTGATCCTACACCATTATCTGAGTATATAATTTTTACTTTATTTTTGTCTGTATTAAAGTCTATTAGCACGACGGTGGCTTTACTGTGTTTGCTCATGTTTACCATGAGCTCCTGTAGCACACGGTAGGTGGCAATTTTTTTCGTCGATTCAACCTTATCCCAATTTATTTTAGCAATACCCTTTACAATTACATTCACATTATTGTTTGCATAAGCTGCAAGCATAAGTTTAAGCTGTACCGGAAAGCGCAGCCCCGTATCTATATCATTATTTTCTCTCGATATATTGCGGGTCATTAAATAGATATTGTCAAGCTGTTCGATAAGCTTCTCTTTTTTAGAACCCGATACCACATCTTCGTTTTCTATATAATGCAGGGTGCCATAGAGCTCGTTAGCAATTTCGTCATGAATTTTTTTAGACAATCTGGTTTCGGCTGCATAAGCGTGAAGTAGGCGCTCACGCTTATGCCTTTGTGTAAGTTGGTAGAACAAAAGCACAGATGAAAACACACTCGCTACAAGTGCCAGAAAGAGTATTCTGTTATTGTCCTTGCTTATTTCCAGCTTTAAAGTATCCTCGTAAGACATCAATTCTGGATCTGTAGCATCAAGCATTTTTTTGAATTTTGTTTCAACCGCCTGGGCCTGCATGTCGGTCTCATTTTTTAACGATGCATAGTGCTGTGAATACATATTGGCATCCTTACCGTTATTCACAGCTACAAGGCGAAGCAAACACTGCAACTTTCTTCTGTTGTTAGATGATTGCCAGGCAGTAGCGTAGGCTTTTAGGGCATAGAGTCTCGCATTATCGATATCTACTCCTCCATAGTACTCTGACAAATGCAGAAAACTGAGGGTGATGTCATCCAGGTTGCTAAACTTCTGCCTTACATTTAAGGCCGCTATCATGTCGCTTAATCCACTATTACCATCAAGCTTATAATAAGCATAACCCTTTCTGTCTAATAAGGTGGCTTTTGTTAATGGGTCGTTTTCAATAACGGGAGAAGCCTGTGCATGTTCCAACAGGCTGATAGCTTCCTTATATTTATTTTTAGCGGTATACAACCGTCCAAGCAGGCTTTCAATTTTTAAATTTTCTAAGTCGTTAGTTTCAATTTTCTTTGCTTCGTCGCAGTAGTCTATTGCTCTATCATAATTAGACAGCTTTTTATTGGCAATTGCAAGGTGTTTGTAAATACTAGACACAAATATTACATCTCCCTTATTTCTATATATCTCCAGGGCACTCATGGCGGTTGACTCGCTTCCGGGATAGTCGCCTGCCTTTAATTGTATCTCAGCCATTTTAAGAAGGCTATTTGCAGCGGCTTTACGGTCGTTAATTTGCAAATAGGTTCTTTGCGATAGGTTATAGTAGAAAAAAGCACTATCGGGAATATTTTTAGACTCCCACCGCGCAGCCGAAGAGAAAAGTTTTTCGGCATCAGATTTTAATTTAGGGATATCCTGTTCTGCTTCATGACTGAAGCTGTAAGTGCAGCCTGCTACTAATAAAAGCAGAAACAAAGTAGCTATTGTAATTTTTATTTTCATTTATCAACAGCAGATAAAGAATTAACTATAAAGATACCCTGCAGGACGTAGTACGAACTGACCGATATAGGTGTTGCCAAAAAAAGATTAATCATAGTTTGCAAATTGAAGAACGTTAACGATAAAAAATATCGATTCGTCTGGGGTTTGCAAAACTCGCGCCATTTTGCTTCATTCAGAAGCGGTATAAATATTTTAACACAATATTTTATCCTGTTTAGTCAGATTATAAATAATAAATAAGTATAATACTACACTTTTAAGGAATTATCAGTCTTTGAATCAGTTTGTTATAAAATGGAATGGCATAAAAATCAAAAATGTCTATTAAACAAAAAACAGGATATGTGGCATATATCCTGTTAATATAATATTTATTATTGAAATTCTGAAGTGAAGAATAATTTTACGGAAGGATATTTTGACTGGGTCATTTGTATGGAGAATTCTGAGTCGGCTAAGAATACTAACTGTCCGAATTTATCTTTAGCAAGAAACTTTTGTTTGATTCTTTTAAATTCGGCAAATTCTTCGTTTTTAGGGTCATCCGGTTTTAACCAGCATGCTTTATACGCGGGAAAATTTTCGTAGCTGCACTTTGCCCCATATTCATGTTCCAGCCTGTATTGTATAACCTCATACTGTAGCGCACCCACAGTGCCAATAACTTTACGGTTATTCATTTCAAGCGTAAACAGCTGTGCCACACCCTCATCCATTAACTGGTCTACACCTTTTTCGAGCTGCTTAGCCTTCATAGGGTCAGCATTATTAATGTAACGAAAATGCTCCGGAGAGAAACTTGGTATCCCTTTAAAGCCCATATGCTCGCCTTCGGTTAGCGTATCGCCTATTTTAAAGTTACCCGTATCATGAAGCCCTACTATATCGCCGGGGTAAGAAATATCTACAATTTCTTTCTTCTCTGCAAAAAAAGCATTTGGGCTGCTAAATTTCATGTTTTTGTTGTGGCGTACATGTAGGTAGGGCTTGTTGCGCTCAAACATCCCCGATACGATCTTAACAAACGCAATACGGTCCCGGTGCTTAGGGTCCATGTTGGCATGTATCTTAAACACAAAACCGCTAAATTTATCTTCATCAGGTTTTACAAGGCGGGTGTCGCTATCCTTAGGCCTTGGGGAGGGCGCTATTTCTATAAAACAATCAAGCAACTCGCGTACACCAAAGTTATTTAACGCCGAACCAAAAAATACCGGCTGTAAATTACCGTCGAGATATTCCTGACGGTCAAAAGGAGGGTACACTTCATCTATAAGTTCCAGTTCTTCACGCAGGCGCGTAGCCGGTTTGTCGCCTATAAGTTCGTCTATTTCCGGATTGTTCAGGTCAGATATCGCAATGGTTTCTTCGATATTCTTTCGGCTGTCACCACTAAAAAGGTTAATGTTCTTTTCCCAAATGTTGTAGATACCTTTAAAGTCGTATCCCATACCTATTGGGAAACTTAATGGGGTAACCCTGAGGCCGAGCTTTTGCTCTACCTCATCCATCAGGTCGAAAGCATCTTTACCCTCACGGTCCATTTTGTTTATAAAAACTAGCATGGGTATACTGCGCATGCGGCATACCTTTACCAGTTTTTCGGTCTGTTCCTCCACACCCTTTGCAACGTCTATTACTACAATAACGCTGTCTACCGCGGTAAGGGTTCTAAAGGTATCCTCTGCAAAATCCTTGTGACCTGGGGTATCGAGAATGTTTATTTTTTTATCCTTATAATTAAATGCCAGTACCGATGTAGAAACTGAGATACCACGCTGGCGCTCAATTTCCATAAAGTCGCTCGTTGCGCCCTTCTTTATCTTGTTGCTTTTTACTGCGCCCGCCTCCTGTATAGCGCCACCAAAAAGCAAAAGCTTTTCTGTAAGTGTGGTCTTACCCGCATCGGGGTGAGAAATAATTCCAAATGTTCTTCTTCTCTCAATTTCGTCTTTAAAACTCATCCGTCTTAACAATTGTTTGTTGCGGGTGCAAAAATAGGTTATATATTGTTACGGTAAAAATTTGAAATGTAACTTGCCTGGGCCTTTACGTTACAATTTTAAAAAAGCAGTAAAAATCCCGCAACTTTATTAAGTAAAATACTATTTTTACAAACCTACTGCCATAATATTCACAATTATACATGTATGAAAAGCGCGTTTGCATCTCTTAAAGCATATTCAGGCCTGTGGCTTTTGCTTGTGGCTGCCTGTGCGTTTGCACAACAGGAGCCGCAATACACACAATACATGTATAACACTCTGGTAATTAACCCGGCTTACACCGGTTCAACAGGTGGTCTTGAGGCAAACCTGCTGCACCGTTCGCAATGGATAGGAATACCGGGAGCCCCCCGCACACAGTCATTTAGCATACATTCTCCCTATTCACAAATGCATGATAATATAGGAGTAGGATTAAGCGTTGTTAACGACAGGTTGGGGCCAAGTGACGAAATTTATATAGATGGCAATTTCTCCTATTCAATACCTACCGGAATAAATGGTAAATGGGCTTTCGGGCTTAAGGCAGGTGCAAAGGTGTTAAGTATCGACTGGTCAAGGGGACGATTTTACCAGGAAGGCGATCCGTTGCTTAATACGAATATCAATAACAGAATTGCTCCTGCAGTTGGAGCAGGAATTTATTACTATACCGATAGATGGTATGCGGGCATTTCTGTGCCTAATTTTATACGTACCAATATTTATGACGATATCCGGGAAAGCGTAACATCCGACAGATTGCATTATTACGCAATGGCAGGCTATGTTTTTAATTTGGGCGAAAATCTAAAATTTAAACCTGCAGCTTTGGCTAAAATTGTATCAGGTGCGCCAGTTACTGTAGATGTATCGGCCAACTTTTTAATGCAGGAAACCATTACCCTTGGTGCAGCATACCGCTGGGACGATGCTGTGAGTGCATTAGCAGGAGTGCAGGTAACTGAGAATTTATTTGTAGGATACTCCTATGACTATTCTACCACCGACCTCAATAAATACAATAACGGGTCGCACGAAATAATGATACGGTTTCAAATCTTACCCAAAGCCACCCGTATAAAATCGCCAAGGTTTTTTTAAAGCATTTATTATGGTTAAAAAACTACACTTATTTATACTCTTACTTTGCACAGCAACAGCATTCGCACAGCAAAAACTGCATAGGGCAGATAAGCTTTTTGAAGGATATGCCTATACCGAAGCTGCAAAATTATATGAAGAGTATTTAGCTGATGCCGAAAACCCGGATGGTCAGGTACTGATAAAAGTAGCAGAAAGCAATTATAAAATCGGCAAAATGGGAGCCGCGATAGTTTGGTACCGAAAAGCTATTTCGTTACAGGGAGATAGTATAAGGGAAGAGTATCTACTTCACTATCGTAAGGCTTTAAGGGTCGAGCAACTATATGACGAGGCCGATAAGCTGGACTGGATGTGGTTAGAGAATAAAGGCACTGATGTTTTTCGAAAACGCTTTACAATCCAAAAACGACATTTAGACAGCCTCAATAAAAATCTTCCTGCGTATAAGGTTGAAAATCTTGATATAAATACGAATAAGGCCGATTTTGGAACTGCTTTTTATGGGGATAAGATAGTGTATGCATCGGGCAAAGACACTACTAAGGGACACGGCAGATTATACTCCTGGAACGAACAGCCTTTCTTAACCTTATATGTTTCAGACCGTGATACTACAAACGGCGCTTTTATTAACGAGCAAAAGTTTCTGCCTAAAGCGCAAAGTAATTACCATAACGCAGCCCCAGCTTTTTCTCTTGATCTAAAAACGGCATACTACAGTGCCAATAATGTTACCAAAAGCGACAGATTAGAAAATGATGCTAAAGGCACAAATAATATAGAACTTATAATAGGACAACTGCAGGAAGGCGAATTTATAAAGCAGGAGCATATCCCTTTCAATAGTAAAAGCTACTCGGTGGGGCAGCCCGCTGTAAGTGCAGATGGTAAGTGGCTCTACTTTGTATCGGACATGCCGGGTGGGGTGGGAGAAACAGATATATATGTCGCGGAGATTTTTAGCGATGGCAAACTGGGCACACCTAAAAATCTAGGCTCAACAATAAATACGACCGGGAGAGAAATGTTTCCTTTTATTAATGATGAGATATTATACTTTTCGTCCGATGGGCACTATGGCCTTGGGGGTCTGGATGTTTTTACGAGCAAAAAGACATTAAATAACCAGTTTCGAACACCAAAAAACATAGGTAAACCTATAAACAGCAACCGGGACGATTTTGCATATATAGTTACTAAAGATGGGTCTTACGGTTATCTTTCTTCTAACAGGGAGGGCGGGAAGGGCGATGACGATATTTATTATGTTACTCGTGCCAATGCTGAACCGTGTGGACAGCTGATTACAGGCAAAGTTATCAATAAGAAAACCGGGAAGCCTATAGGAGGGGTGGCGGTAAAGGCACAGGTAAATAGGTTGGGGTATACAGACACCTCTAAGACTGATGGTACGTACAGCATAACTATTCCCTGCGGTACCGAAGCCGTTGTAGAAGGTGAAAAGCCGGATTATACAAAAGGTAAACCAAATGAGAAGGGCGATATTGAATTATCTAAATATGATGACCTTATCGTGAGAGAGGGAGATGTAGAAAAAGTTGCTATTAACCCAATATACTTCGACTTTGATAAATATTACATAAGGCCTCAGGCGGCTGCCGAACTTGATAAAGTTATTTATGTGATGCAGAATTTCCCGAGCATCGTTATAAAAATAGAATCGCATACAGATTCCCGCGGTAACGATGAATACAACATGCAGCTAAGCGATGACAGAGCAAAATCTACCTATAGCTATATTGTTGCAAAGGGAATAGCACCGGAGCGTATAGAAAGTGTAAAAGGCTATGGCGAAAGCAGGCACATAAACAAATGCTCTAATGGAGTGGAATGTAGCGAAGAGGATCATCAACTAAACAGAAGGTCTGATTTTATTATTGTGAAGAAATAGGCTATCCCCAAGATTGCTTTCTCCAAATCATATAGTACAAATATATATGGGCAGTTATAGCAAAGTAAGAAACTCCAAGGCCAATATTGTGTGATGGTTTGCTGCCGTCAAAAGTAAGCCACAAAGGTGCAGCAATAGCGACGCCTGTTAGGGATAGTAATGCTGGGACGTATTTTAATCTGCTTTGTTTTTTCAAGGCTGCGTAGAATACCGCGGCAATTATGATTATACAAAATGCAATAGGGTAAGCCATTAAGTAATGTAATCCAGGAGGTGCTAAATAAGTTACAAATGCAAATATTGATAATAGCAAAGATACAGACAGCAAAATACTCAACTTACTTCTCATACTTTGTGTAAGATTCCCATTTGCCATAGGCCAAATTTAATCTTTTTTAGATTATATGTCAAAAGTATAGATCATCAAATTAAAAGTATCTAATGCAAATACAAGATTTTTTTCAATGTCACTATTTATTGTATAGTAACAAACAAATAGTTAGCGGTATGCATTGCTATTTTCCGTTGGGCAAGATTGTATTTCGAAGCCTGCTCTAACCTGTGCTAAATCAAGACGAAATAGCAGTACGGATTTCTGATACTAAAATTGAGTGTAGTGCCACGCTGTTTACATATTAATACAAATATTTATTGTGTAATACCATCGAATGCTTACTTTTGTGGGTTGCAAAAAACGAACGATCATAATTTTTTAACTTATACCACGTTTACTAACGTTATCACGCATATAAATTAATTTTATAATGAGACTAAAACAGATTCTTTCCAGCCTTTTATTTACGGCGTTACTTATTTCAGGCTGCAAATCATCTAAAGAAACTACAACAACCGCCACACCGGCTCCTAAAAAGGATGTATTATTTACCATAGATAACAAACCTTACTATACAGATGAGTTTGTGAGGGTTTATAATAAAAATCTTGACCTTGTAAAAGACGATTCCCAAAAAGACCTCACTAATTACCTGGACCTGTTTGTAGGTTATAAGCTTAAAGTTAACAAAGCAAATAAGTTAGGCCTTCAAAATAATAAAAAATACCAGGGAGAATTAAAAAGCTATCGTGGCCAGCTGGCTAAAAACTATCTTACGGATAGTAAAGTTACCGAAGAACTTATACAGGAAGCTTACGACCGGTCGCTTAAAGAAATTAAAGCGTCACACATCTTAATACTTGCAGATGAGAATGCCACCCCTGCAGATACCCTGAAGGCTTATAACAAAGCGCAGGCTATTTACAAACGTGCCGCAGCCGGCGAAGATTTTGGTAAGCTTGCTGCCGAAACATCTGAAGATCCATCTGCTAAAGAAAATCAGGGCGACCTTGGATTTTTCTCTGTGTTTAGGATGGTATACCCTTTTGAGAGTGCTGCTTACAAGACATCTAAAGGACAGGTTTCAAAGCCTATCAGAACGCGTTTTGGATATCACATCATTAAAGTGACCGATGTTAGGGACAATCGTGGGGATATTACCGTGGCTCACATTATGATCATGAAACCAAAATCGGCTAACGCTGCAGATGTTGCTAAAGCAAAAACTAAAGTCGATGATATCTATAAAAAGCTAAAACAGGGAGAGGACTTTGCCGCACTTGCTAAACAATTCAGCGAAGATAAATCAAGCTCAGATAAAGGCGGAGAATTAAATAGCTTCAGTTCAGGCGAACTTACCTCGCAGGAGTTTGAAGAAAATTCGTTTGCATTAATTACGCCGGGACAAATATCTGCTCCATTTGAATCCCAGTTTGGCTGGCATATTGTTAAGTTGGTTGAAAGAAAGCCGGTTAAGAAATTTGAAGAGGTAAAAGCTGATTTTGAAGGAAGAATAAAAAGAGACGAGCGTTCACGCCTTATTGCTGAATCGCTTAACGAAAAATTAAAAGCAAAATTTCCTGTAGCAAAAGATAAAGATGTTTACAAGCAGGTAGTTAAAACGTTAACAGATAGCTTGTACACTATGGGCTGGACCCCGCCGTCTAACCTGGAGCCTTATAATAAAACATTGTTGACTATAAATAAAGATAAGAAGCTTACAGGTAAAGATTTCCTTGAATATGTAAACGCTCAGCAACGGGCAGGCATAAGCGCAAAACCTGTTTCGGCAGCTGCCGATGTATTGTTTAATCGTTATACAGATGAGCAGTTAAATGTATATTATAACGACAACCTTGAAAGAGAATTTCCTGAATTTGAACAGGTAATGGAAGAATACCGTGACGGACTTTTACTATTTGACCTTATGGAAAAGGAAATTTGGGATAAGGCGAAAAATGACACTATAGGTATTCAGAAATTCTATGATGCCCACGCAGCAGAGTACCAATGGAAAGCAAGGGTTGACGCTGAAGTATATTCATCTACCAACGAAAAAAATATTAAGCAGACCAGAGATTATCTTCTTAAAAATAAAGATGCCGCATTTATTAAGGGCAAGCTTAATACTAAGGACAAAGTGAATGTAATAGAGAAAAGCGGTACGTTCGATCAGGATAGTGAGGCACTGCCAAAGCAGGCTATTTGGAAAACAGGAGTATCCGGAGTTATAAAAGACGGCAATTACTATTATGTAGTAAAAACAGTGAAGGTGTTGCCTGCAGGTCCTAAAACACTTGAGGAGGCTAAAGGCAGAGTTATAAACGATTACCAACAACATCTTGAAAATACATGGGTAGGCGATCTTAAAAAGGAATTTACGGTTAAGGTAAATAATGATGTTTTTGAAAAAGTAAAAAAGGAGCTTAATCAGTAATGGTAAAAAAGGGGCTGTTGCTGTTGTGCACGCTGGCTGTAATTTCCTGTGCTAATAAGCAGGAGGCCGGCCCTGATAACGCAGCTGCACGAGTAAACAATTCCTACCTTGATCGCGAAGAACTGAAAGGTATTGTGCCTGCAGGAGCAAGTAAAGAAGACAGCTTAGTAATTATAAAAAGTTATATAGACCGCTGGGCTTCTCAAAAACTGATGTATGATGCGGCAGTTGTAAATATAGGTGAAGAAAAGCAACAGGAACTTGAGGCTCTTATAAAGCAATATGCGGCAGATTTGTATGCTAAAGCCTATCTTGAGGAACAGGTAAAGCAAAGTGTAGACACAGTAGTGACGGCTGAGGAGCTGTTGAACTACTATAAAGCAAACAAAGACAACTTCAGGACAACAGAGACATTAGCGCGGCTTAAATATTTCCGTATGGATAAGGGCCATCCTAAGTTTAACCTTGCCCGTCAGCGTTTTTTAAGCGGTAGCAAAAAGGATATTAAGGCATTAAATGACATGGCTCTGCAATTTAAGAGCTATGCGTTTAACGATTCGGTCTGGACAGATATGAATAGCATCTACCAGAAGTTGCCATTTATAAATCCAGATAACAGGGATAGGTACATCCATGGCAGGACAGCTTATCAATACCCTGACTCTATAGACGTCTACATGGTAAAGGTTTTGAAAGTGACAGATAGGAACCAGGTTGCACCTTTTGAGTATATAAAGCCAACTTTACAACAGGTTATAATAAATAACAGAAAACTGGAGTTAATAAAGAAATTCCAAAAAGAAATTACGGATGACGCGATTAAAAATAACAAATATGAGATTTATAAGTAACAGGATAGCATTGCTCGTAGCCCTTGCTTTTTTCGGGATATCGGCAGCTGCCCAACAAATAATACCTACAACCGCAACTGATAGCGTTAGGCCTGTTAAGATAGCTAAAGGCACTAAGTTAAAGGTAGATGGTGTAGTAGCCGTAGTGGGTGATTACGTGGTACTGGATAGCGACATAGACCTTATGTACAAAGAAATGCAGGCGCAAAATGTGCCCATTGCAGAAGTTACTCGCTGCGAGCTTATAGGAAAGCTAATGGAGGATAAGTTGTATGCTCACCAGGCTATTCAGGATAGTATAATTGTGCATGACGCTGAGGTTAATGAAACAATGGACCGCCAGATAGATTACTTTGTTGAGCAATTAGGATCTGCCGATAAGATGGTTGCTTACTTTAAAAAGAAAAGCCTGGATAGTTTTAAGACAGAATTATTTGATATGATAAAAACGCAGAAGCTTACAGAGCAAATGCAAAAAAAGATCATTGATGCTGTGGAGATAACGCCTGAGGAAGTACGACAGTTCTACGCAAAATTCAAGAAAGAGGAGATTCCGGTTTTTGGTGCGGAAATGGAAGTGGCTCAAATCGTAATTAAGCCGCAGGTTTCTCAGGCAGAAAAGCAGCTTGTTATAGATAGGCTTAAGGCTATGAAAGAAGATGTAAAGAATGGCTCGAGCTTTTATAGTAAGGCGGTGTTATATTCTGAAGATCCGGGATCAAAGTCAAGCGGCGGTTTTTATAAGATAACCCGTAAAACCCCCTTTGTAAAAGAGTTTAAGGATGCTGCTTTTAGCCTCGCAGAAGGTGAAATATCAGACCCTGTGGAGTCGGAACATGGCTACCACTTAATATATGTTGAAAAAATAAGAGGGCAGGAACTTGATGTGAGGCATATATTGATGACGCCTAAAGTAACGCGAGAAGCTTTGACAGCAGCTAAAGACAAAGTAGATGCAATAAAGAAAAAAATAGCGAGTGGCGAAATTAGCTTTGCTGATGCTGCACGATCTGAATCTGATGACAAAGACACACGTAATAGTGGCGGGCAATTGATGAATCCCCGTACATTAGAAACACGTTTTGAACTTACTAAAATGGATCCTACTTTATACAACCAGGTAGCCGATCTTAAAAATGGTGAAATATCTGATGCCATCCTTGATACAGACCAAAGGGGAGTACAGTCGTACAAGTTGCTTACAGTAACTAATCGTTACGATGAGCACGCAGCAGATTATGCTAAAGATTATACGAAAATAAAAGAACTTGCGCTTAAAGAAAAACAAATTAAGACCATTGCAAAATGGAGTGCCGAAAAAATTAAAAGCACTTATATAAAAGTTAACGGCGAATACCGTGATTGTAAGTTTGCCAACAACTGGGTTAAATAAACAGTTGCTTTATGTGCTAATGTTTAGGTAAACAATAAAATAATTTATAAGTTTGAAGCTAAGGATTTCCTTAGCTTTAATTTTAATAACACATCACTATGTCAGACGTAGCAGCTATACAAAATTTAGTTACAAAACAGGCCGCTTTAAAACAGGAGATAGCAAAAATAATAGTAGGACAGGACGAAGTTATAAACCAGATAGTACTTAGCATTTTTGCAGGGGGACATGCCCTTTTAGTTGGCGTTCCGGGATTGGCAAAGACACTGATGGTAAATACAATTTCTCAGGCTTTAGGGTTAGATTTTAAACGGATACAGTTTACACCCGACCTTATGCCATCAGACATATTGGGTAGTGAGATACTTGACGAGAACAGGCAATTTAAATTTTTAAAAGGTCCGATATTTTCTAACATTGTACTTGCCGATGAGATTAACCGTACACCGCCAAAAACACAGGCTGCATTGCTTGAAGCTATGCAGGAAAAAGCGGTAACCATAGCGGGACACCACCATAAGCTTGCATTGCCATACTTTGTACTTGCTACACAGAACCCCATAGAGCAGGAGGGAACCTATCCGTTGCCGGAAGCCCAGTTAGACCGATTTATGTTTGCTATAAAACTTGATTACCCAACGTTTGCCGAAGAGGTACAAGTGGTTAAAAGCACAACGGCAGATACAAAAGTAACTGTCAACCCATTGTTTACGGCACAGGAAATTACCGATTTTCAGCATCTCATACGCCGCATACCGGTTGCAGATAATGTTATAGAATATGCCGTAACCCTCGTTAACAAGACAAGGCCCGGTAATCCGCTAAGTAATGATTACGTTAAAACCTATTTAGACTGGGGTGCGGGTCCGCGGGCATCGCAAAACCTTATCCTTGCTGCCAAGACCAATGCTGCATTAAAAGGAAAGTTTTCGCCGGATATCGAAGATGTACAAGCAGTAGCTACAGGGATATTGCGCCATCGTATTATAAAAAACTATAAGGCAGATGCCGAAGGCATAACCGAAGAAATGATTATCCAAAAGCTGTTTTAACAGCTTTTTTTATTTAATTGAAGGATGTATACTAAACTGATTTTTATTATATTGGTACTATAACCAATTCAACTGTCATGAAAAAAATATTTTACCTAATGCCTGAGGTTTTCTTTATTGGCTTGGCTGCATTTTGGATTAATGATAACTATAGTGCTAATGGATCTTTTAACTATTTCGCCGTTGCTATTATTGCAATAATGATATTTCAACTATTATTTCAAAACAGGATAGTGGGGTTTGCAGTTGGTGGTATTTTAACGATGTTTTCATTATACATGATGTTGGCAGTACGCAGTGAACACAATGATTTTCCGCCCGGTTCGGCAGAAGAAATTAAATTTCTTATCATGGGGGAAGGCTTATTCCTTTTATCTGCGCTAACTGCAATAGCAATGATCTGTAAATTTGCTACGCTAAAATCTGGCAATACATCTATGCGGTTAATTTCCTGATTACTTTATCGGACAATGTAAATTTTAAACTATGGGCGGTATTATAACTTACGCCTATCATACACATGAACAAAGCATTTAGTGTAATACCCATTTTGTTTTTTGTACTGCTAGCCCTATTTTGGATTGCCGAATCTTATTTATCGCTTGGCTTAATTCACTATTCCGCATGTATGGTGGCTATACTTTTAATCATACAGCTTATTTATAATAGCAGGTATATGGGCTTATTATACTCAGTTGTACTTTTAATGTTTTCAGGTTATAGCCTCGTTAGTTCAATTATAGATCATTTCTATACCGCATTACCTACAGATGGTACTTTCCGTTTCATGCTTATTAAATCTGCTCTTTTCGGCACTGCTTTGCTTTTGGCGGGTGTCATGCTACATCACTATTTTAAAGCACTTAAGCTTAACAAGCCGTAATTTTACTGCTCCATAGCAATCTGAGTATCTACAGCTTCTCTTCACGTTTTCTAAATTATATATATTTAGAAAATTATAGAGTTTGTTTACGATTTGTTAATATTTTTTATAAAAATTGACTATTCCTAATTAAACCGCCCCTAATCTTAAATTTATTAGAATATACGCAGTAAAATAGAATGTTTATAAATAATAATTCTGCCAATTTAAACAATCCTTAAAAATTTTTTAATTGCGATAACTTTAAGTAAATTTACAGACTTTTTACAAACGAACATTAATATACTTACTATGGCTTTTGATATCGAAATGATCAAAAAGGTGTATGAGAACATGGCCGAACGCGTAGACAAGGCACGCGATTTAGTTGGCCGTCCGCTTACACTTTCAGAAAAAATCTTATATTCTCACTTATGGGAAGGTAATGCTACCCAGGCTTTTACGAGAGGTAAAGATTACGTGGACTTTGCACCGGACAGGGTAGCCTGCCAGGACGCAACAGCCCAGATGGCCCTGTTACAGTTTATGCATGCAGGTAAGCCACGCGTGGCCGTGCCTACTACCGTACACTGTGACCACCTTATACAGGCAAAAGTTGATGCAAAAACCGATTTAAAACGTGCAAAAGAACAGAGTAATGAGGTTTTTGACTTCCTTTCTTCTATTTCAAATAAATATGGCATCGGGTTCTGGAAGCCTGGTGCAGGGATTATTCACCAGGTAGTTCTGGAAAATTATGCTTTCCCTGGTGGTATGATGATAGGTACCGATTCTCACACTGTAAACGCCGGAGGCCTTGGTATGCTTGCTATAGGTGTAGGTGGTGCAGATGCAGTAGATGTTATGAGCGGTATGGCTTGGGAACTTAAATTCCCTAAGCTTATCGGCGTAAAGCTAACCGGTAAACTATCAGGTTGGACAGCTCCTAAAGATGTTATTCTTAAAGTTGCCGGTATATTAACCGTGAAAGGTGGTACCGGAGCTGTAATTGAATACTTTGGCGAAGGCGCTACTTCCATGTCATGTACTGGTAAAGGTACAATTTGTAATATGGGTGCTGAAGTAGGTGCAACAACATCTACCTTTGGTTATGATGACTCTATGAGCCGTTACCTTCGTGCTACAAATCGTGCAGACGTTGCCGACGCTGCTGATAAAGTTGCTAAGTACCTTACAGGAGATGACGAAGTATATGCTAACCCTGAACAGTATTTTGATCAGGTTATAGAAATTAACCTTAGCGAACTTGAGCCTCACTTAAACGGTCCTTTCACTCCGGATTTGGCTACGCCTATATCTAAAATGAGAGAAGAGGCAGAGAAAAACGGCTGGCCTTTAAACATTCAGGTAGGTTTGATAGGTTCTTGTACTAACTCTTCTTACGAAGATATTGCACGTTCTGCATCGCTTGCTAAACAGGTAGCCGAGAAAAACCTTAAAACAAAATCGCAATTCACGATCACTCCGGGATCTGAAGTTGTGCGTTATACAATAGAGCGTGATGGTTTTATTGATACGTTCGATAAAATTGGCGCTACGGTATTTGCAAATGCCTGCGGACCATGTATTGGTATGTGGGACAGGGAAGGTGCAGAGAAAGAAGAGCGTAACACTATTGTTCACTCTTTTAACCGTAACTTCTCTAAACGTGCCGATGGTAATCCTAATACACTTGCATTTGTGGGTTCTCCAGAACTTGTAACGGCTCTTGCTATTGCAGGTGACCTTGGATTTAATCCTATTACAGATAAGCTGATTAACGAAAATGGTGAAGAAGTGATGCTTGATGAGCCAACAGGTAATGAGCTTCCTCCAAAAGGTTTTGACGCTGAAGATCCGGGCTTTCAGGCTCCGGCAGCTGATGGGTCTAAAGTAGAGATTATAGTTAGCCCAACATCTGAGCGTTTAGAGCTTCTTGCTCCTTTCGAACCTTGGAATGGCGAAAACATAACTGGTGCTAAATTACTTATTAAAGCTTTTGGTAAATGTACTACCGATCATATTTCTATGGCCGGACCTTGGTTACGTTTCCGTGGCCACCTTGATAACATATCTAACAATATGCTTATTGGTGCCGTAAACGCTTTTAACCAAAAAACTAATAACGTTAAAAACCAGCTTACAGGCGAGTATGATGCAGTTCCTGCAACGGCGCGTGCTTACAAAGCTGCAGGTGTACCAAGTATTGTTGTGGGAGACCATAACTATGGTGAGGGTTCATCTCGCGAGCATGCAGCTATGGAGCCAAGACATCTTGGTGTAAAAGTGGTGCTTGTAAAATCGTTTGCCCGTATACACGAAACTAACCTTAAAAAACAAGGTATGCTTGCGCTTACTTTTGATAATGAGGCTGACTACGATAAGATACAGGAGAACGATACCTTTAACTTTACCGATCTTAAAGATTTTGCTCCGGGTAAACAAATTGCCATAGAAATTACTCATGATAACGGTACTACAGATACTATTTTAGTAAATCATAGTTACAATGAAGGCCAGATAGGCTGGTTTGTAGCAGGTAGCGCACTAAACCTTATTGCTGCCGCAGGTGTAGAAGTAAAAGCGTAGATGCGGCAAACATTTTTCAAATATGGACTCCCCGTTATAGCGGGGAGTTTTTTATTATTTACGGCTACCGTTTCGCGAAGTAGATTAAAGCTTAAGGGTTGAAATGGAACTAATAAAGAAAAACCCTTTGCGCCCAATTTTTTCTAAGCCAGTCTTCTATTTCATATCGATAATATAGGTCTCTTGGCATATACCTGCAGAGCATACACTCTAGTTTTTGAAATGAGCCGAGATTCGTTAGCCCATGCACAGCCATAAACCGATTAATAAAGCTTAGTATGTGGTAGCCGTTTTTCATATCAATAACATCGTCATTGTTATATAAAACGGGGTTCATTTTTCTATCCTCTGCCGGCCATAAATACTTGTATTGCAAAGCCGATTTGCCAAAGTTTGTCATAAATTATATCAGTAAATTGTAAGGCAGTCACGGACAATCATCCACATAGTGATTGGGAGAATATTTTGCAAAATTATAAATTACAAAAAGACTTAATATTCATATTATAGATATTTTAACGATAAACAAGTGATATTATTGATTAATAGCAGCTTGGCTGATGATGTTATATTATTAATAAAAAATCCGCTCCCGGTGGATTGGTGGGAGCGGATTAAACACAATTTAAATATAAAGAATTGGTCAGTTTACTAATAATAGGCGAACCGCCTAACTTTGGCTATATATTTAGCCAGTCTTATAACCTGATGGCTATATCCGTACTCGTTGTCATACCAGACATATAATATAATGTTTTTGCCATCGGCACTTACAATGGTAGCATTACTATCGTAGATAGCAGGAGCGGATGTACCAACGATATCGCTCGATACAAGTTCGTTATTAAGGGAGTATTTTATTTGCTCCACCATATCTCCTTCTAAGGCATAGTGTTTTATAATTTCATTTATTTCGGCGACGCTTGTTACACGTTCTACTTCAAGATTTAATACTACGAGCGATCCGTTGGGTACAGGAACACGAATAGCGTTACTTGTAAGCTTACCACTTAAAGAAGGGATAGCTTTCGCCACCGCGGTACCTGCCCCGGTCTCGGTAATTACCATATTAAGCGCAGCTGCCCGCCCACGGCGGTATTTTTTATGCATGTTATCTACCAGGTTTTGGTCGTTGGTATAAGCATGAATAGTTTCGAGGTGGCCTTTTACAACTCCCAATGTATCTTCTACAGCTTTAAGTATAGGTGTAATTGCATTTGTAGTGCATGAGGCTGCCGACCATATATCTGTACCTTCAGGGCTGTATTCGTTATGGTTCACTCCATATACAATATTTGGTACTCCTTTGCCGGGCGCTGTAAGCAATACCTTTTCCACCCCGTTGCAGGACATATGTCTTTTTAACGCATCAGCCGTAGTGAAGGCTCCTGTATTATCTATGAGCAGCGCATTATTTATACCATAAATAGTGTAATCTATATCTTCGGGTGCCGCGGCACTGATAATATGTACTGTGGTTCCGTTTATAATTAATGCGTTATTGGAGGGATCGGCAACCACAGATCCCTGAAAGTCGCCATGAATAGAGTCGAACTTTAGTAGTGATGCCCGCTTAGCCAGCAAGACCGCATCATCCTTATCTCTTACAACAATGGCGCGTAGCCTCAGTTGAGATCCTTTCCCAATTTTAGACACAATTTCACGGGCCAGAAGCCTTCCTATACGGCCAAAACCATATAGTACAACATCCTTTGGAGTAATGCTTGTAAAATCTTTGGCCCCTTTTAATTTTTCAGTTATAAATGAGGTAACGTCGTGGTGTGGATTATCTGCCAAATGGTATTCATAAGTCAGTTTGCCAATATCAATACGGGAGGGGGGGAGCTGGGCATTTTTAATGGCTCGGGCAATCATTACCGTATCAAATACGTCTATGGGCTTTTTTATAAACTCACCGGCATATTCATGTAGATTAATAACCTCGGCAACGCTTTTATCTATGAGCTGATTCCTGAAAAGCACCAATTCGATAGATTTATCGTACCAAAGTTCGCTTACTATATTTATAAATTCTATACCCGCCCTGCGCCTTCCGGCCTGATAGGATATTTCCTTTTCATATAAGAGAGCATTGTTCATTTTAAAAAGGTTAGTTGTGTTGTTGTGCGGCAAATGTATAAATTTCAATCGTTTTCGTAAAATTATTTTATGTATTTTTTGCGATAAATGTAAATTACATGATATCTGTTAGCTTATTATTATATTATGCTCAGTATTGGTGTATAGAATTGGGTGTTATGGAACACATATTATTCAATAGTGATTCGCTTGTTAAAGGTTTTAACGCTGGCATAATTTGGCGTTAAACCATTTATTCGATATTGTATTACAAGGGTTTATGGTGTAACTTTAGTGAAGACATAATCATCTGATACCATGAAAACAACTTTACAATTCGTTATCTGTTTATGCTGTGCCCTTTGCTTATTGTCAAGTCAAAAGCTAAGCTCGCAAATTTACTATATTCAGGATTTCACTTCAGCAAACCACAAATGGACAACTTCCGACTTTTCTGTTACCGATGTGGCAGTTTGTAATACGGGCTACTCTTTTAGGTCGGTTTATAAAAACACCCCAAACTCAAGCGCACCTGTAATGACTTACTCGCCAAATTTAGGTACAAGCAATGGAGAAAGGATTACGTTGACTTATAGCTATAAAATACTGCTTTTTGACAATGTATTGCCTAATGTGCCTGCAGTTGGCAATAATTGGGGAAGCCTTACTATTTTATATGGAGCTACACCAAATGGCCCGTGGAACGTCGCTGACAATGTTACATATGTAAATCACATTCCGTCTAACGAGTGTGTGCTCAGGAAGGCAGCTTTTAATGCAGCAAACGGGAGTGCAGTATACCTTAAAATTATTGCAGGGGAGGGCACTGATTATAATAATAGCTATATGGTTTATATAGACGATCTAATTTTAAATCAGGATAGCCTGACCATAACTTCAGAAATTACAGATAGTAGCGTAAAAGTATTTCCAAATCCATTTAGCGATTACGTAAGAGTAGATTATCTGGGCATAATAAACAATCTGAGTATCTTTAATAATCAGGGGCAGGCAGTAAATGTAGAGAACATAGGCAGCGATTATTCGCGCCTCGATTTAACGTCTTTAAGCAGGGGAAAATACACCATGCAAATTACCGGAGATAATAATGAAATAACCACAATTAATATAGAGAAGCGAGACGTAAATTAATCTTACATCTCTAAATATAATAGCCCTTACAGAATTTCTGTAAGGGCTATTATATTTGTAAGGTATTAATTTCAGAAACTATCCGCCAATCAGCATTCGCTGAAAATAATCGGTATCGTTATTATAAACTTTATCTACTGCATTGATGGCTATAATTGTATATGGCTCGTCGTGATTACCCTCTACTTCGAAACTTCCACTGGTAGTATACTGATCTAAAAAATCTTCGATATCAAAATCGTCCATAGTGGCTGTTGGCAATAACACAAAGTAGTCTATCAAAGTGTTTTCTCCCTTAAATGATATTTTACCATCAAGGTTTTTAAGCTCATCAAAAGCATCTTTAGCGTTGTCGTAGTTCATAATAATAGATATTAACGTGAAGGAAATTTATATAAATTCGCAAAGTACATTTGGGTAGTAACAAGAACTTTTTTATCTGGATAGCCATTTAAATAAGCGTTCAGCATTCTCTTTAGTAAACAGGCCTGTGCCGGTACTCATAGTAGCTGCCGATCCGCAGGCTACACCCATACGCGCCATATCTAAATGAGATCCGTCGTTTGCTAAGATAGCTACCATACCTGCTACCATACTATCGCCTGCCCCAACGGTGCTTAACTTCCTAACCGATGGTGCCGGTACATGTATACATTCTCCTTTGCTCACAAGATATGCTCCTTGTGGCCCTAAGGAAACAACAACGACCTCGGCTTTGCCTTCATCAATAAGTTGCTTTGCAGCTTCATCTGCACTTTCATTATCCAGGTCTTCACGGCCGGTAAGCAGGCTAAGTTCACCCAGGTTGGGTTTAAGTAAGTATACACCTTCCTCAAGCACCTCTGCCAGGGCCTCGCCAGATGTATCTGCAATTACCTTTGCTCCTTTAGCTTTAATTTCTTTTACAAGAGACGCCATGTAAGCAGCATCGATACCGTCCGGCAGACTACCGCTTATAATCACAATTTCAGGAAAAGGAGATAAACTATCAATTTTTTGCGATAATGCTGCAATTTCTTCGGTTGAAATGGCGTCTCCGGGCATTCCAAAACGGTACTGTTCATTATGCGATTTGTCTACTACAATAAAATTTTCCCTTGTTTCTGCAGCTACAGCTATGGTGCTGTTAACTACACCTTCATCATCGAGCAATTGCTCAAGTAACTCTCCTGTACGCCCACCTGATAGGAACAAGGCTGTAGACTTGATACCAAGCCGGGAAAGGCCGCGGGATACATTTATCCCACCGCCTCCCGGTTCGTATTTTGGTGCAGTGCACCGTAGTTTTTTTTCTGGTTTTATATTGTCAACCGCACAGCTTTTGTCTACCGTAGGATTAAGGGTAATAGTAAGGATGTTTTTAATCATTGCTCGAGTTATTGGTACAAGCTAATGTACCAATTAAAACCCTCTGCACAACTTAAGGTTGTGTTAAGAGTAGTACGGCACTTTACAAATCCTTATCTCTGCTCGTGGGTAAAACGCTCTAGTATGCTATACTCATTGCTAAGTTCTATATAGTAGCATCCTTCAGGAATTTCAACATCGAGCTCAGCAATCTGCTTTTCGGTAAAGCCGCGTTTCCTCAGGTCTTCGCCGGTATGTAATAAAACAGGCTCATCACCTACGTAATAAAGATTATCATCGGTACGGGTAATTTCGCTTACGTGGCCGGAAATTCCGTAGTCCATAGAATTGTACAAAAGTTCTTTTTCAAGCTCATCATCAGTCAGTTTGTCAAGCCAAACTTTAAGTTCTTTTAGCTTCATGTTGCAATTAGTAAAATTAGTATTTAAGAGAGGGTACACGGTAAATTCTTCGGGGGGCCAAAAAATTCAGAGCATAAAAGTAGATAAATTTTTATTAATGTTTTGCACAATTTATGATAATTATTTTAAGTTTTTACTGAGTAATGCTACTGAAGATGAGGGTAATGCGTTTTATAATTAAATATTCTTCAAAATTATTTATCGTTTGGTTATTTGTTATTGTTATATTTTATAAAGTAAATGCTGCCATGTATTAGTATAAATAGCATATGTAATAATAATTTAACAATACCTCTTGTATTTATGCGTGTAGCAGGTATTTAAGGCAGTTTTTTTTTATAAAGCGTTATTTAAAATATAATTAAATTAAATAACTGGTATTATTTTTGTCTCTAACGATAAAAAAATAACCCATCCGTTATTATAGTAGTTGCTAAGTTTACTTAAATGAAAAATTACGACCTTAAACATATTGCTTTTCATGCCTTAATAGGCCTTTATTTTATATGGCTATGTGTATTTAGTGTACTGCTGTATATGTCGCTGAGTGAACTTTTTGGCAGGAACACTCCACAACTGTCTAAAATATATTTCATTTGGATATCACTTAATATTATAATGGGTACATCCCTTTTTTTGGTGATAAGGCTATTTAGAAATCCAGGCCTAATCGGGAGAGTTGTAAAATTTACGTACTTCTTTGCTGTGTTAGCAGCAATAATAGCTGTTTGCCTTTAACTGGGTTAAACCTATTTGTCCTTTTTTAGAAAAGTTTACAGGGATAGCGTATATTTGCTTATTATTTACTAAGAATGGATAACAAGAGCGAAGAGTTTTACGTTCGGCTTAAAGAAGAGCTAGCGAAATCTACAGAATGGCCGTCAGAATATTTATATAAATTTATTATTCCTACAGACGGTGCGAAGATTATACAAATAGAAGAGGCATTTAATAATATGGGAGCCGTAATAGATACACGCGCTTCTAAAAACGGCAAATATACCAGCGTTTCTATAAACGTGCGTATGGATAGTGCACAGGCTGTAATAGATAAATATGTACAGATGTCATCCATAGAAGGTATTATATCTTTATAATCAGATACTACACATTATGCGATATACACCTGAAGAAGCTGTAAATTTTCTTGAATATAATGCCGAAAGGCCTCACCTTATCATCCCGGAGTACGGTCGTCACCTTCAGAAGCTTATAGAGCAGGCGGTAGCGCTTGAGGATAAGAATGAGCGCAATAAAGCTGCAAAATACATTATAGGTGTAATGGGCGGACTAAACCCACACCTTCGTGACGTACCCGATTTTCAGCATAAACTATGGGATCAGATATTTATAATGTCTGATTTTAAGCTTGATGTTGATTCGCCTTACCCAATACCGTCGCGCGAAGTACTAAACGTTAAGCCGGGTACGCTTGCATATCCGCAAAACTATCCTAAATACCGCTTTTACGGCAACAATATTAAATACATGATAGATGTTGCAAATAGTTGGGAGGATGGCGAAATGAAGAATGCTCTTATTATTGTGATAGCAAACCACATGAAAAAAAGCTACCTGAGCTGGAACAAAGATACCGTTAAAGATGACGTTATTTTTGAGCATCTGTTAGAGCTTAGCGGAGGTAAAATAAACCTGTTGGCTACAAATGAGGAGTTGTCTACTTCTATGGATCTTATGAAGGTTAATAAGAAACTAAGCAATAAAGCACAATTTACTATTAACCCAAGACAAAAAATGCAACGTATGGGCAATAATATACGATCTAACAATCAAACTAATAACAACCGAAAACCATAACATTTTTACCGCTGCATGGGAACATTTAGAATTGAAGGAGGTGCCCCCCTTAAGGGCGAAATAAAGCCGCAAGGCGCTAAAAACGAAGCTTTACAGGTTCTTAATACTGTATTGCTTACCCCGGAGAAAGTAACTATTACCAATATACCGGACATCATAGATGTTAATAAACTGATAACCCTTCTTGGTAACCTTGGCGTTAAAATACAAAAGCTTGAGCATGGGTCGTATACGTTTCAGGCAGATGAGGTAAATCTTTCTTACCTGGAAAGCGAAGCATTTAAAAAGGAAGGTTCTTCGTTGAGAGGGTCTATAATGATCGTAGGGCCACTATTAGCACGTTTTGGAAAAGGCTATATACCTAAGCCGGGCGGAGATAAAATAGGCCGACGCAGGCTCGATACACATTTTGAAGGTTTTATAAGCCTTGGCGCTAAATTCCGTTATAATGAGGAAGACCATTTTTACGGTGTGGAGGCAGACAGGCTACAGGGTACCTATATGTTGCTCGATGAAGCATCGGTAACCGGTACTGCAAACATTGTTATGGCGGCAGTACTTGCTCAGGGAAAAACAACTATTTATAACGCTGCATGCGAGCCTTACCTGCAGCAGCTTTGCAAAATGCTTAATAGCATGGGCGCAAAAATTACAGGCATAGGATCTAACTTGTTAGAAATAGAAGGTGTAGACGCTTTAGGTGGCTGCGATCACCGGATATTGCCCGATATGATAGAGATAGGCAGTTGGATAGGCCTTGCGGCTATGACGCAGAGCGAAATTACTATTAAAGATGTTAGCTGGGATAATCTTGGCGTTATACCGAGTGTTTTCCGTAAACTGGGTATTACTTTAGAGCGCAGGGGAGACGATATTTATATTCCTGCTCATACTGATGGTTACGAGATACAGAATTATATAGATGGATCTATACTCACGGTATCAGATGCTCCATGGCCCGGCTTTACACCCGATCTATTAAGTATTGTGCTAACTGTAGCTACACAGGCAAGGGGAGAGGTACTTATTCACCAGAAAATGTTTGAAAGCCGTTTATTCTTCGTTGACAGATTGATAGATATGGGTGCTAAGATCATTCTTTGCGACCCGCACAGAGCTACCGTTATAGGATTAGATTTTAAATCGAAACTTAAAGGTATCCTTATGTCATCGCCAGATATCAGGGCAGGAATATCATTACTTATTGCTGCATTATCGGCAAAAGGAGTAAGTACTATACAAAACAGTGACCAGATAGACCGTGGCTATGAGCGGATTGATGAAAGGCTTATTGCTCTTGGTGCAAAAATAACGAGATTAGATTAGTATAACCTAAATGATAAATAATAAAGGCCGTGCAGTAGCATGGCCTTTATTATTATATAAATTAATAATCCCCGGACGCACAAAATGTGCTGCCGGGGATAAAATTAACAACTATCAAATATCTAGAAAACTATCTTCTTGCTTACTTTACCTTTTATGGTATTAACTTCAATTATAAGTACTTCCTGTGCAGCCAGCAAACTATTAATAGTAGTTTTAACCTCGTTTACATTTGCTTTGCTATACAATTTTCTTCCTCGTATATCATAGATCGTAATATCTGTAATAAGCGTTTCTCCGGCAGAAACGTTTATAGTGTTCTTATCTTTATATACTATCACCTCTTTACCCGTAACTATGTTTTTGTCTATTCCTAGTGAAGTATTAGTATACATCACTTCAAACCTATTATTGAATGTCCCCGCTTCAGATGTAAAAGTATAGGCGCCATCAGTAATATTATGTACATTTCCTAAAAGGTTATCCTTAAGGTAGATGTCCTGCCCTGAGAAAAACACCCCCTCGGTACGGTCAAGGCCTATGGTATAATTTTCAGCAGCTGTTGCAATAAATCCTAAACTAACCACATCTGTAGGGTTAAATGCGGGGCGTGCCTGTATTGCAAGATTAGTGTTACCCACTACAGAATATAATGATATGTTGTCATCTGCAGTAAGCTGCTGCCCATCAAAGCCAAAGTCTATGCCGTTAGTTGCTCCTTCAAGGTACACAACAGCTGCCTGGCTAAAGCCACTTTCGCCACCGGTAAGATTAAGCCAAAATCGGGATACGGTAGATTGCCCTTCTCTAAAAAATGCCTGATTGCCCGAACCGGGAGCTGACCTCCTCATGCTATTAGTAAACGTTATATTAGGTACAGATGGGCTCTGTTGTGTTTTTACAATAAAGCCTTGCCCCTGAGAAATAAGCCAGTTAGTGCTAAATCCGGTAAAGAATGCTTCCTGTTCCACACCGCCACTTCCTGCACTATTTGATGTATAGGCGGCCATCGTAATTGTAACGTATGATGACATCCTGTGATTGTTTCTTTTTCGCCAAAAGTATAGTGCAGAATTACCATCTAACACACCTGCATTTTGCATATAGAAATCTGAAAGACTTATAGGCGATGGGTAAGGATTTCCTACCGCTGTGTATCGGTTGCCAAGTACAGATGCAGTCCTGTTTACAGTACCGTTGTTTGGTACACCTGTAAATGTTCCCGGGAGTGCTAATGGCGCGGTACCTGTATTATATCCAGTTGTGCTATCTGCATTTGGCATGCGTATAAGGTAACCTTTTGCCGACTCAAATGTTGTTGTGGCAGCGTTTACAGTATAATAATGTTCGGTATATCTGCCCAATGCGTTATCATAATCATATTTGTATTCATAAAAACGTGTTGGAGAAGTTTGTGGAGAGAATGCCTGTAGATTTTGCCCACTTACCGGCGATGACCACATTGTATAGTCAAGTCTAAATAGTAGGTTACTATTCTTAATTACTTTAATGTTCCCAGTATTTTCTACATCATTATCCTGAATAAGCGAAGCATTATTTTCAACCGTAAGATTTCCATCAGTTTGGGTTTCCAGTTTGTTAGCTACCTCGAGGGTTCCACCGGTAAGTATAGTTAATCTCGCACCACTATTTATAGTCAGGCTTTTAGCTAATCCTTTTAGACCTGATACAGTTGGCTGGTTAGCAGGTGCTGAGGGTATAATTACACTGTTATTTAAGGTAGGTATTGTACCGCAACTCCAGTTGCCATTAGTATTCCAGGCAGTACTTACCGCACCTGTCCAGATATTGCTGTCGTTTACAGTTATTATTGCAGATGCAGATGCTGCACTGCTACATGATCCGTTAGTTAGTACCGCCCTATAATATGTCGTGGTAATGAGTGCAGGTGTGGTATAGGTTGCAGTTGTGCTTCCGTTCCCTTCACTAACGTTAGTCCAGGTATTGTTATTGGCAGATTGCTGCCACTGTATGGCTCCTGTGTAACCGGATACGCTGACCTGAGATGTTGTACCGTAGCAAATATTTTGATTGGCAGATACAGTACCGGCTACAGCTGCAGGTGTAACTGTAACAACAGTTGTATTAGCAATGGCGCTGCTGCATGGCGAACTTGTAACTACCGCTCTGTAGTAAGTAGTAGATGTTAGTATTGGCGTGGTATAAATTGCTGTATTTGAACCCGTACCGCCAATTACGTTTGTCCAGGTACTATTATTTAATGACTGTTGCCACTGTATATTACCTGTAAATCCTGATATACTAACGGTTGCAGATGTACCTGTGCAGATATTTTGATTTGCCGACGAAGTACCAGCCACCGATACCGGGGATACTCCTATTAATATAGATGAAGTAGGCACCGTGCTACAAGACCCGTTAGTAACTAATGCCCTGTAATAAGTAGTGGCAGTAAGTGTTGGTGTTGTATATATGGCAGCATTATTCGCGGTTCCACCCATCACGTTTGCCCAGTTGCTGTTATTTGAAGATTGTTGCCATTGTATGTTACCTGTATAACCCGACACACTAACGTTAGCTGTAGTACCACTGCATATTGTTTGGTTCGCAGAGACGGTTCCTGCCACAGATGGTGCAGATACCGTTACTCCCACAACGGTTGTTGTAACAATCGCGCAAGTTGAACCGCTATTGTTTATAACACAATAATAGTAAACTACTCCCACTGCATTAACGGGTGGTGTATAGTTTGAAGTTGTTGCACCATTAACGAGTGTGCCCCCTGTAGTAGTTAAGGATGTATTACTGTACCACTGATAGGTGAGGCTTGCGCCATTAGCTACAACACTCAATGTAGTTGCTACAGACTGGCACGTGGTTACCGGTGCAGGCTGAGCGGCAATTACAGTATTTAGATATGCAATATCGCTGACTACAGATCCTGACGCGTTGCTAACAACAGCGCTATAAGCAGCAACATTAGCAGCGGTGCTCGCAACAGTATAATTAGATGAGGTAGCATCCGGTATATCTACACCGTTTTTTTTCCATTGGTAGGTGAGATTTGTGCCTGTAGCAATTACACTAAATGTAGCGTTACCTGAATTGTTACACACTACCTGAGAAACGGGCTGTGTGCCTATAACAGGAGCAGCAATTACAAATGATGATGCATTATAAGCTGTAAAAGCGCTGTCGCTGTCGCCGCCCGGTATACATCTAAACTGCGTAACCCTACTGGCATTGCCGGTTGTTATACCAAACTCCGATAATTTAAAAGCTATCATGCGTATATCTCTTACACCATTGGTTTCTCCTCCCGCAGAAGGAGTAACAGTTGCATATGGAGAACCAGAGGTAAGTGTAAAAAGATCTAGTCTATAGGTACCTATTGCCGGTACATTATTCAGGTTTGCAGATATTGGGTTACCCACTATGTTTCCTGCAGCATCTGTAAAATAGTAGATATCTAAAACAGCTGTAGGAGATGCTATTTGGGTGATAAGTATATCTGGTTTACCATCGTTTATTTTTGTAGGTACAATGCTGTTAACATTAAATGTAAGGACAGCAGTTGCACTAAGGTTGGTTACCCCTGTTCCAAGATCAAGACCTTTGCTTCCGTCTATTAAAACATCTTTTACCTTAAGCCCGGCAATACCGGGAGATGTATGAACTGCTGTAGCCAGAGTACCGTCTATAAGGCTCCCCATAGCCAGGTAGTTCGACTGGCCGGCTGTTCCGGAAATGTTGCTAACAGGCAGTGCCCTGAAATCTCCATGAAAATAATTAGCGCTTCCACCAAGCTTTACGTTGAGCGTAGCATCGTCTACACCGGTAGAAATTACCGTATCACGGTACGTAAATGCAGTAAGATCATGATGGGTATTAGGTTGCCTGGAAACATCTGCTGATGCTGCAGACGAAGACCAGTAGCTATTCCAGTTTGATATTACACGGGTTACACCGGCAGAAGCAGGAGATGTAACCGGAGCTACGTATGTAACAACATTTGCAGAGGTTACTATAGCTGTAGGGCTCGCCGCAATACCCGTTGAATATACAAGGCTGATTGCACCGGATGTTCCTGAAGCAACAATTGCAGTTATGCTGGTTGCTGTAGCGGTAAAGGATGTAGCATTACTACCTCCAAAACGGACAGCAGTTACTGTGTTAAGGTTTGTACCGGTAATGGTAACTACTGATTTTTGGGTGACTGTCGACGGAGAAAAAGATGTTATCGTTGGGGCCTGAGCACATACTCCTACGGAGAACAATAACATTAATAGCATCGCAAGTCTGTTAATCTTGTAATGAACTTTCATAAAAAATTTAAAATTTAAATAGTGAGCTAATTAAAAACTGGGTACCTGGGGTGTTAATTAAAACATAAAATTTTGTTAACAAAACAAAGGAAGTTGTACCGTTTGATTAATTTTTAATTATTCGACCAAATGTGTTTATTTTCGACATAATACCTGGAATTTTAAATTTTGAGTATATGATATAGCTCCGCCGTCGCCAATTAATCACCTTTCTCTGGTAGTCACTAATATCAAAATATTTTAACAAAGTATTGTGATATAGAAAATTTTGAAAAATATGATAGTTAATATTTAATTATCCAATATATAAACAACCCCTTGTTCAATAGTCTGAACAAGGGGTTGTTTATATAAAAATCGGCTATGTAAATATTAAAAAAGTAGTTTTTTACTTACCTTACCTTTCTCGGTATTTATTTCCACTATTAGAATTTCTTTTGCAGCCTGTAAGTCATTTATAATTGCTTTTGTAGCATTTACAGTTGGATTACTAAATAGTACTCTCCCTTGTATATCATATATTGTCAGGCCTATAATCTGCGTTGATCCTGCGGATATATTGATTGAGTTATCCTTCTTAAAAATAATTACCTCCCCAGCTGTAAGGGCAGGGGTAGAAGTTCCCAGCGCAGATGATCTGTAAACTAAAGTAAATCTATTATTAAAAGTCCCTGCTTCTGTAGTAAAAGTATAATTGTTATTGTTAAGATTATGGATAACACCAGTTTGTGCATCTTTTATAAATATATCCTGTCCGTTTGTAAATAGACCATCCTTGCGGTGCAGGCTAATAGTATATGTGCCTGTAGAGCTGGCAGTATAACCCATCGCAACGACATCATCATTCTGAAATGCCGGACGAGCCTGTATAGTTAGGTTTGTTGCCTCAGCTATTGAGTAAAATGCAATCGCGCCACTTGTAATAACATTTCCGTCCCTACCATAATCTAACCCGGTTGTGGCGGTAGCACTATAAACAATTGCTGCCTGACTAAAGCCGTCGTTACCCGCTAAGTTAAGCCATAAACGTGATTTTTGATCGTCGTTAGCTGTCCTGAAGAATTGATTATTATGTACGTCGCCCCTTCTCATTGCATTATTAAATGTAAGTTGCGGATTTGTTACACCTTCGGCAGTTTTAACCATAAATCCCTGACCCGGGTTGATAACCCAATTTTCGGATGTATTTCCATTAAACAAGTCATCCCATTGTTCACCACCATACTGGCCTTCGCCATTTGCATGATTATATACGTAAGCATCCTGTGTTAGTGTGGCATAACTACCGGCATTAGTATCATATTTTTTTCTCCAGAAATACAACCCTGCGGAGGGATCTAAAACATCGCTGTTAGCAGCAAAAAAATCCTGAACACTAATAGAAGATGCATATGGGTTACCAACTGCAGTATAGCGACTGCCTTGAGTGGCCAATGCTTTTGTAATGGTGCCATTATTTGGAGCTCCGATAAAACTACCCTGAAATGTTAGGGCGGTAGTACCATTGTTATAACCCTGTGCGGCATCAGTATTTGGCATCCTGATTAAATAAGCTTTAGCCACTTCAAAATTGTTGAGTGCATTGGTGGTGTTATACATTTCAGATACTGCACCTGCATTACTTGTAGTATAGGTATACTCGTAAAAGCGGCTGGATGATGTTGCAGGCGAGAATGCCTGTAATTGTTGGCCACTAACAGGTGAAGACCATAATGTATAATCTAATTTGTAAAGTGACGAACTATTTTTTTTCACAGTGATATTCCCAATGTTTACAGCACTGTTATTTATTTGTAAAAGGTTGGCATTATCTTCAACCACAAGTCTGGAACCATTACTTACAGAAATTCCATTTTCTATGGTCAATGTCGTGCCCGAGGCAATTGTTAGTTGGGCGCCATTATTTACTGTAAGGCTGCAGCCGGTTATAGCTGATGCTGAAGCTAAGTTTCCTGCAATTACTATTTTTTTATCAATACTTGGCTCACCATTGCTCCATGAACTTCCATTCCAGGTAGTCAATTCTGAACAATCCCCCTGTACAGTATTATTTTGTGCATTTGCCTGATGTAAAAATGAAAGAAGGAAAATTAAATAAAGTGCTCTTAAGTTAACGTTCGTAGTAAAATTTTTCATCATTGTGTTTTTGAGGATGCCTGTATTTATACTGCCTTTATTTCCTGTACAAATAAACGTCTATGAGTAATTTAAATATCCGGTTATTCGACGACTGACGTTTTTGTGCAGTTGGACGGCATTAATTGTCACTTCGGCGAAGTTATATAAAATTTAATTATTTTTACTCCTTAATTATTAATAAGTTAACTTAAATATTTGTTAGAGATAAAAATTATAGTAAGGTTCAAAAATTGCTTAAAGACGAAATCCCCGCCACATAAATGCGACGGGGACTTCAAACATGGAGGGGTTTAATATCTTAGTAAACTATTTTCTTGCTTATAGTTCCTTTATCTGTAATAACTTCGATAATCAATACTTCTTGTGCAGCCTGCAAATCTGCGATGTTAGTATCAAAAGCGTTAACGTTACTTTTATTATAAAGCATTCTGCCTCTTACGTCAAATACATTTACGGTATTAATTTGTGCAGTACCTGACGTGATATTTATAGCCGAACCCTGTTTGAATACAACAATACTATTAGCATTAAGTTCAGGTGACTGAGTACCAAGCGCAGTAGTTGTGTAAACAATTTCGAATCTGGTGTTAAATGTTCCGGCTTCAGATGTAAATGTATATTCGCCATCAGTTATGTTAGATATAGTGCCTAACATGTTATCCTTCACGTATACAATTTGATCTTGTGCAAATACGCCATCTTTATTATGTAGCGACAACGTATATTGACCTGCTGCAGAGGCTTTATATCCCATTGTTACAACATCTGCGTTAGTAAACTCCGGCCTGGCCTGTATGGTAAGTTTATTTCCGTCTGCCATTGTATATAACGCTGTTGTACCACTATTAATTTGTAAACCATCCCTGCCATAATCTAACCCTAATGTTGCAGTAGAGCTGTACACAAGAGCCATTTGGCTAAATGCATTCTCACCGGCAATGTTTATCCACATGCGGGATATACGATCAGGTTCAGCAGTTCTAAAGAATTGGGGGTTATGTACATTTCCTCTTCTCATTGCATTATTGAAAGTTACAGAAGGTGTAGTGGCACCCGCAGCTGTTCTTACTAAAAAGCCCTGGCCCGGATTAATAACCCAATCGGTATTAGCTGTTGTTGCGAAAAAACTGGTCCATTCTGCACCACCATAAATATCTTCTCCGTCACGTCCGCCTGCTGCATTGTTAGATACAAAAGCATCCTTAGTTAATGTAGCGTAGCTTGTGGCATTAGTATTGTTTTTCTTCCTCCAGAAGTAAAGAGCACTGCCCGTTTGCAGCACGTCCTGATTGGCATTAAAGAAAGCATGGACATTAATAGGCGAAGGGTATGGGTTACCTATAGCGGTATAACGATTGCCGTTTGTAGATAAAGGCCGTGTAACAGGACCATTATTAGGTGTACCATTAAAAGCTCCGTTAAATACCATAGCACTAGAACCATCATTATATGTTGTAGAAGTTGTAGTATCGGGCATACGTATCAAATAACCTTTTGCAGTCTCAAAATTTGCAGTAGGGTCTGTCAGGACATACTGTTCTGCATACGCTCCAAGGTTCGCATCAAAAACATATTGATAATCGTAAAAGCGGTTGGCTAAAGTAGCGTCTGAAAATGCTTGCAGTTGCTGTCCTGTAACCGGAGCCGACCACAATGTGTAATCGAGCCTGAATAGATTAGAACTATTTCTCTTCACAGTAACATTGCCGGTATTCACCGCGTTCGTTAACTGGATAAGGTGCGCATTGTTCTCAAGGGTAAAGCTGCTTCCTGCCGCAACGTTAATGTATTTATTAAGTGTCACAGTCTTGTTAGACGCTATAGTCACATTTGCGTTGTTAGATACTTCCAGCGTACAACCATCCAGATTATCAGAGCCGTTGTAGTTGCCAGTAAAGATTATTGCTGTACTAATATCAGGCATACCATTACTCCACGCTGTACCATTCCATGTAGTGCTTTTTACCTGTAATGCAACCGCCGGAGTGTAGACATCATCATACGAGTTATGTTTTACTACTGCCCTGATATACGTGGTAGCTGTAAGCGGGCCAATTAAAGATCCGGCTAAGGCGGCGGTAGTATTATTAATAGTTGTAAAAGAAGCGAAGCTTGGCGTGGCGGATCTTTCCCAACGTATTATGTTACCTACATGGCCGGTCAAAGTAAGATTTCCTGGGACATCGCCACTACATACTGATGATACACCGGCTATTGTTCCGGCTACCGGCGGAGCTTCCACCACAACTTGCGCAGTAGCGGTCTTCGCATTTCCATATGCATCCGTTACTGTAACATTGTAAGTATACGTTCCGGGCGTATTAGTGGGTACTGTGGTAGTAGCTGTGTTAGGGCTGTTAGGAGCAGGTGTTCCGGTCCATGCATACGTATAGGGGCTGTTACAGCCGGTAGCGGTAGCAGTAAGAGTTGCTATTTGCCCCACTCTATAGTTTCCTGCACCCGTAACATTTACAGTAAAGTTGCCTTTATTAACCTCATAAATATCCAGACCCTGGTTAAGAGCTAAGCCTAAATTTGCTACAGCATTCAACCTGATCACAAGTCGGTCTACAACACCCGGCTGTATTTGAAGTGACACAAGATTGCCGGCGCCTATTTGAGTATTAAGATTTAATGAAAGGAATGCAGGATCGCTTAGGTTTTTATTATAAACCTCAGTAGCTCCGTTATATCCTACAATTTGCACACCGCCCAATATGTTAAGGGCTAATAACGCGGGGTTTAATTTAAACTTAATATTATAAAAGTCTGCTGCTGTAGATGTGCCGGGGAAGTATATTGTCTGATCTACATATGCACCTACTGCAAGTGTACCCAGGCTAAGGGTAGAGTAGGTGGTGGCGTTGCCATCTATAGCATTTGTGATGTTAAATGCTCCTGTGTCGCCTAAAGAAATAAGGCCTGCACCGCTATATGAGGTATAATTTGCCAATCCGCAGTTTCCTGTGCCTGTAAAATAAAACGCATCATAGAAATCAAGCCACCTTGTTGCTGCTATACCGTTTACCTTATTGGTTATACGAATCCTGTTAAAAGGCTCACTCGGTGTTGCCATAATATAATAGTTACCCGCTACATCTTTAACAAGCCTTAACCTGTTTTGAGCAAAAGTACTTGAACCATCACCAATAGCTATTCCACTACCGGCGTTGTTTGCAGCAGTAACATTTACACCCTGTTCATTAAAAAGTAATCCTCCTACAAGGTTACCCAGTGCGCCACCTACTAAAGCTTCAAGCTGATTGCTTCCTTCTGCACCTATTTTTACGTAGACGGTTGTATTTGCAGGTAGGTTAGTTGTGCCAAATCGTACTTCTACATGTCCATCAAAAGAAACGTAAACGTTTCCTACTCCTAACACCGTTTGTGTGGTTATTCTCGCCGCCGTCGCAGGGTTTCCGTCATGCGCACGCTCTATTGTCTGGCCTGTTGTTGTTGTAGCCCTTGCAGAGCTACTTAAAGTTCGGGCATACGTAGGGGCTTGCGCAAACCCTTGATTTGCAGCAAACAGTAAGCCTGTAATTAAAAATGCATTGAATGCATTTGTGAGTCGATTTGTTTTCATAATTTCTCCATTTTTATGAAACAAAGAAACTTAGACAGCCAACCCTGAAAAAGTGAAAAATTTTATTTATCGTTCAAGATGAGCCATTTATCGGTAAAATGCATTTCTTTAACAAACAAAAATCCCCGGTAAAAATTAATTTACCGGGGATTTTTAAGACTTAAAAACAGGTATTTAGTACACTATTTTTTTGCTTATCCTGCCTTGAGCAGTATTAACTTCTATGATAAGAATTTCGTTAGCAACTTCAAGTCCTGCAACCACTGTAGCAGTAGCATTTACACCTGTTACGCTTGCTAATTTTCTGCCTCTTATGTCAAACACCGTAACAGAATTTATAACCGCAGTACCTGCATTAACACTTAGCGTATTATCTTTTTTGTATATAATTACACTATTAGCATTAAGCTGTGGAGTAGTGGTTCCAAGAGCTTCTGAAGTATAAACTACTTCAAACCTGTCGTTAAATGTTCCTGCCTCTGTTGCGAAAGAATAATCGCCTTCGCTAAGGTCATGATAAATATTTAATACATTATCTTTTAGATAGATGTTCTGACCTTGTGTAAACACACCATCAGTATGATCAAGCTCTATCGTGAACTGACCTGCTGCTGCAGATTTATAACCTACCGGCACTATATCTGATGCGTTGAATACCGGCCTTGCCTGTATAGCAAGTTTAGTATCTTCGGCTATTGTATAAAGCGATATTGTATTACTGTCTCCAAACATTTTACCGTCATAACCATAGTCAAGGCCTGTTGTAGCACCATCAATATAAGCGATAGCCATCTGAGTAAAATCTTCTGTAGTACTTGTAAGGTTCAACCATAAACGTGATGTAGATGATTGTGCCGTCCTAAAGAATGCCTGATTTCCTGTAACAGGGGCCGGCCTTCTCATACTGTTATTAAACGTAATGTTTGCACCAGCTGCGGCAGTAGCACTTGTTTTTACAATAAAGCCCTGTCCCTGAGAAATTAACCACGTGTTTTGAGCACCTGCGTAAAAAATACCCTGATCTGCACTAACATCATTTCGGTTAGCACGGTATCCGGCAGTTTGTCCGGCAAGCGTTAATGTAGCGTAGGCAGATGTATTAGCACCGTTTCTTTTTCTCCAGAAATAGATAGCAGAACCTTGATCTATAACATTGCTGTTAGCACTAAAGAATTCTGTAACACTTATAGGCGATGGGTAAGGATTACCTACTGCTGTAAAGCGTTTAAGTTGGGTAGATGCCGGTATTGTAACTTCACCATTATTTGGAGTACCTATAAAAGTTCCTGTAAATGTAAGAGGTGTTGTACCTGCACGGTAAGCAGCATTGTCTACTGTAGCAGATGGCGCATTGTCAGGCATACGGATCAAGTATCCTTTAGCCGGTGTGAACAGTTCGCTTGTATTTGCGATACTTATGTAATGCTCTGCACCGTTATCAATACCATATTCATAAAAACGATTAGTAAGAGTAAGAGGAGAGAATTGCGTTAAAGTTTGCACACCACTTACCGGAGACGACCACATTGTATAATCAAGCCTGTATAAAGAGTTGCTGTTTTTCTTAACATTAATAGTACCGGTATTGTCAACATCGTTAGTCTGAACAAGAGCACCATTGTTTTGAACTGTAAAGGAACTGGCAATAGAGTTATTGATAACGTTATTTAGTACACTAACTGTTGTGCCAGTAGCAATATTAAAGGTTCTAGAAGGGTTCACAGTTAGATTAGCAGCAGAAAAGCTACCGTTAGCCTGAGTGTCATAAGCCGCATCAATAATGGCATCATCTATAATTGTCGGTGCGCCTGCCGGAGACCAACCATTATTTGTCCAAGTTTTTATAGCTCCTGTTTTTACAGTAATGGTATTTGAGTTTGTAGGAGTACCTGTAACTTCGATGGCTCTAACCCTGTAATAGTAATAGGTGTCTACTGATAGTCCTGTAACTACTTTACTAATTCCATCTACCGTTACGTCATTATATTCAGGTAATACAGTATTATAGGAAACTTTTATATTGTCCACATAAAAACGCTGATCTCCTGCAATATTTTCGATTCTTATTTTAGAATTAGCGGTACCACCCACAATATTAAATGTTCTGGTTGTTAACGTGTTCGAAAGAATTGTAATATCATTAGCTAATGGTACAAAAGTAGTACCATTTGCAGCATGAGAAATTTTAATCCTTGTTGAATCGGTATTGTATTTTGCTAAATCAATCGACAATGTTGCATTTCCACTATTGCCTGATAAATTAATTGTTGGAGACACCAAATATCCAGCTGATCCACCAGCACCTATTCTTGCCATACCAGGATTGCCTATAGAATTATAAACATTGGAACCTGTCCAACCATTAGTTTGAAAGTAAGTGTCAATATTAGGTCCGGTAATTGGAGAACCTGTGGCCCTATCTGCTGTAAATCCGGAAAAATCTTCAGATAACGCTGTGTATAAGAAATCTGGTGTAGTAGCTACGTCAAGCCTATAGCTTATTGCATTAGCAGCAGGCAACCAGTTAGCTATAAAGCTATTGGTATTTACGTTTGTCGCGGCCACCGCAACTGGAGCAGGAACTGTATAAACCGGTGTTGTAAATGATGCCTGCGCTGAATAGCTAGTTCCTGTAGCATTTGTTGCATAAGCTTTAAAGTAGTATACCGTACTTGCATCAAGATTTGGTACTTCTACCGAATAATTAATGCCGTTAAGGTTAATTCCTGTCACCATAGTCCCTTCACCATTGGCAAAGTTATTTGTTCCGCTGTATTCAATTCCGTATGCAGTTATAGCACTGCTACAGCCAGTAATCGATGCAGTAGCATTGATCGTAGCATTGTTATATGATGAAGGCGAAACTGAGCTGGTTGCAACTACTGGTGCATCTGAAACTGAGATAACACGTATATTGAATGGCGTACTATTTGAAGCAGTACTTTCAGCATACACCCTCACTCTATACGTTGAACCTGAAGTAAGAGATACCGTAAGTAACTCGGTAGGACTACTTGAATCTCCAAGTCCTATATTAGAAGCATTGTTGGTAGGGCATGCAGTATTAAAAAGAGCTACATCTACGTCTCCGGCAAAACCATTTACAGAAATAGTATAATTACCGGTACAGGATGCAGTGAAGGTATACCAAACGTCTTTCCTGGAATTTCCACCAGTGTATGTGGTGTATGTAGAACCATTTAAAGTGCCGGCTGAAGGTGTGGCATTAACCGTTAGCACTGCCGCGTTAGCACACAAGTCATTTGCGGGCGCAGGAGCAGCAGGCGCTGGGATATTAAAGGATGTTGATGTAACTGAAATCAGGCCGCTTGAAGCAAATGTTATTGTAGCACCCGCTACCAATTCTGCTGATGTTGCCGTAAGTCCTGTAAATGTTGCTACTCCATTTACACTATTTACTGTTGTATTACCTCCCAGCGTCCAAGTAGTTGCACCATTATTAGTAGCACTAATCGCTGCTGAACTTGTAGACACTGCATTACCATATTGGTCCCTTACGCCTATAACCGGCTGTGTAGATAGAGCAGCACCGTTAACTGTAGGGGCTGTAGGCTGAATATTAATCGCTAATCTAGTTGCAGCTCCAGCACCAATCACCTGATTTATTGTTACAGAACCATATCCCGGTGACGTGATGACAATAGTTTTAGACCCTGACGACTGTAATAAAGTTGATGCAGATGGTAGGAACCGTATTTCTCCTTCTAATGTTTTATCGTAAGCTGAAACAGCTAAGGTATTTCCATTAACAGTAATAGTTGTAATTCCTGTTCTCCATGATGCATTATCTGTAAAAGTAATTGCGAAAGGAGCATCTACAGTAGCATTGACAGCTGTGGTTATAGCAGGTAATGTAGTAAAAGTTTGTACTGCTCCATAGGTATATGTAGTACCATTGTAAGCGTATGCTTTGTAAGAATATCCAGTTCCTGACGAAAGGGAAGGACTCAAGGTGTAAGAACCTGTATTTATAATAGCAACAGATGCTTTTGTAACTCCGCTTCCTGCTACAAGAGGGTCAGCATTTACGGAAGTTAGAGCATAAACAAACCCTTTTTCAACTGTGTCGGGGCAAGTTCCAACTGTTGTCAGATTACCATTTAAAACAGCAGTAGTATTATTAATTGCCGTTGCCGTAGCTGTAGTTACCGCTTGGGCAGTTGCACCTGCACCAATACCGGTAAGACTGCTCGTTACAGTATTACTTCCCGCAGTACTGCTGGTTGTTGTAATAGTTGCCGTTTTAGTTCCGGTTGAGGAAGGAGTAAAGGTAACAGTGTAAGTAGCGGTTCCCCCAGCGGCTATCGAGCTGGTAGAAAGTCCGCTAACAACAAATTGAGAATTATCCGAAACAACAGTTACACCAGTGGCAGCTGTACCACTGTTAGTAATAGTATATTGTTGTACTGAGGTAGTGTTTAAGCATGCTGTACCGAACGAGGTAGTTCCAGTAACTGCAAAGTTTGGAGTAGCTACCGCTGCTTCAACTCCTGTTATAGATATGGCACTTAGCCCCACACCTACAGTGTCGCTAGTTCCAGCTACTGAAAATTTAATCCGAACATTTGAACTGTTAATGCCGCTTAGATCAAAGGGCTGTTGACTACTTAAGTTGTTTGAAGATGGTGTTCTTGTACTTATAACGTTGAATGGTCCACCGTCAATCGAGACTGAAACAGTAAGTATAATATCTGCAGCAGGTGTAGAACCTCCAAAAGTTCTTGCTGTAAAATTTAATGTTTCGTTAGTGTACTGATTAAAATTCATCTGAGGGGTTGTTGTAGATGAATTTGCTTTAAGCAACTGAATGTACGCCGAACCGTCAATATTTACGTCGATCCAGTTTGGCACTGTTGCTGGGGTAGAGCGGACAGGAATTATATTTACTGTCTGCCCAAATGAATTGATCCCAAACAGTAATGCGAGGAGCAAGAGCAGTTTAGGGAGTTGAGTGTGTAATCGTTTTTGCATAATTAAATTTCTGTTTTAAATAGGGGAATAAACTTGAGTGCCGACAAAAGTATATATTTAATCGATCAACTACATCACCAAATTGTTAATAATGAAACAGATTGTTATAAATATATTAACATCGGCTCAAAATTGTGTTAATAAAAAAACCCTCCTCTTTAATAAAAAAGAGGAGGGAAGCCATTAAACCACACCTTACTTTAATTGAATGGCTTTTTACTATATATGCGTTGGGGGGCAATGCATTTTTTACATATACGCAGTATCTCTATTTATGGTTTTATTTTTCTACATTTTTTTTCTGAATTAATAAAAACCGTTCCCCATTCTAAGTATATCATAAAAAAAGCCCCACGCACTGCGTGGGGCTTTATGCCTGCTTTAACAGGCAGCAATATTTGTACCAGCTTAGAAAATTATCCTTTTGCTTACGGTACCTTTTGTTGTATTAATTTCAAGTATTATTACTTGTTGTTGTATTTGCAGGTCGTTTATAACAGCATTGTTGCTGTTTACGCTCTGTGTATACAATTTCCTTCCGCGGGTGTCATAAATAGTAACACCGGTTAATTGCGTAGTACCGGATGTAATGTTTATAGCATTTCCATCTTTATATACTACTACACTATTAGAAAGAAGTTCCGGAGAAACAAGGTCAAGCACACTTGCCGGTGCAGACCATTCGCTGAACTCGTTAGCACCACATATGCTACGAACAAACAGGTAAACTGATTGTGTTGGGTCGTATTCTGCACCACCTACAAAGAAAGATGTAGAAGGGATACCGCTAACACCATCTGCCGGAGGGGTTGATGATGGGCCAAATACGTACTCGTAGCCTGCTGCAGGAGATCCTAATAACGATGGGCTCCATCTTAAGTCTGCAAATCCTGCATCGGTAGGAGTTATAGTAAGGTTGAAAGGAGCAACACATGCAGGTGTAGCCTCTATAACTAATGTATAGTCTTCAGCCTCACCACTTGCATTTTCGCCACATGCAGGTACCGGAGAACCCACGTGCGCGTTCCTAATCCTCATTCTGTAGGTTCCCTGTGCTACGTTAACAGGTACGTTCAATGTACCTACAATAGCAGGAGAAGTTAAGCGAACGCTCGAGTTTAATACTCTTTCTCCCTGATCTTCAAAATCAAAATCATTGTTCCAGTCTACAAACACACTATATAAAAAGTCATCTGTAGTATTAGGAGTCGTTGCTTGTATTGTAAACGATCCTCCTGCATAAGTGGTAACAGTTTGGGTTGCAGTATAATCTGTAAAGCCGCTAAACGCAGGGCTTGATGTAGCAATATTAGTGCTGCCGCCAGTAGTAGTTATGCTTGTAATATAGAAAGTAGTTCCTGTAGTATTTGATGGTACACAGTATCCGCTAAAGAACGGAATATTTACCCATTCGCTAAATTGATCTGGACCACAAACTGAACGTACATGAAGGTACTGCGCCACGTTAGGCGTTACCGTTACGTTATTTACAGATGTTCCTGCGCTTGGAGTAATATTTGCAACAGGATCAGCCTCAGATGTAGTTATCGCATACTCATAACCTGTTGGGCTACCTGTATTAGGCACTGTCCAGCTAATGTTTGCAGTTGTAAGCGATGTAAGGTTAACCTGAGGTGCTCTTGGTACATCACAAGCTGGTGGTGGTCCCAGTGTCCATGTTAATGTAAATGAACCTGAATCTCCATACATTCCATCCTGAACCCAATATACAGTTTGTGTACTGCCTGTAAGGTTTTCCCAAGTTGTGTTCTCATCACTGTAGTCAAGACAACCTATGTCTGTCCTGGTGGTACAGTTACCATAAAACATTGATGTTGCAGCACTATAATCACTGTCTTCTAAGCCCATTGTTAATGTGTAACCGTTTGGTACAGTTACAGAGTAAAACAAATCTGGCGCTGTGCCAAAAGTAGCACATGAAGGGGTGTAATCATTAGCCGCACCTTCTGTAGAGAACGTATAAGGAGTAGTTACGTTATCAAGGCTGACAGCAGTTTCACACGTATCTCCGGCAAGGTATCTAAACCTTGGAGATGTAATCCATTCGCTGTAGTCACCATTGCCACAATTTGTCCTAACGTGCAGGTAATAGTATGTATTGCTAACAATACCTGTATAACCAGTAACGGTAGTACCTGTAGTAGTAGTACCTGATACGGTAGGCGCTGCAGATGTTGTATCAACAACATACTCATATCCTACTGCCGCTCCGCCTAATGTAGGTGCGGTCCAGGTAAGGGTAGCAGTATTTTCTGCTGTAGCAAATGCAACAGCATTAGTAGGGGTAAAGCATGAAGGAGGAGTTGTTACATTAATAGTGTAATCTTCATAAGATCCGTAAGAACCAGTATAACAAGGTGTAACGTTAGCACCGTTAACACCACCTGCATCAAGGCCACCTATTCTCAATCTGTGATTGCCTAATGTAGCAGTTACAGGAACAGTAAAGGTTCCGGATAACGTTGTTGGGTTATCACCCGTAGATGAACCAAAGTAAACCTGCTCACCTTCATCATCAAAGTCAAGGTCATCATTCCAGTCTACCCATATTTTTGTATCATAAGTAAAACCTGTACTAAAGGTAATGCTGAATGGCTGGGTAACTCCCTGGCCAACGTTTACTACCTGAGCGCTGTAGTTACCATAATTATTAGGCTCAGCGGCTGTAGTGTTATTAATGCTGCCTATGCTTACATTAGTAATACCCTGTCCGTCTACAGATGTAGGCCTTGGGATACATATTCCATTGTAGAATGAAATCGTTACCCATTCGCTATAGTCGCCATTGCCACAGTTTGCCCTTACATGAAGGTAACCTGTTACATTTAACGGAGCAGCAACGTTAGTAGCCGATGTTGTTGTTGTAGCTGTTCCGTTTACAGTTGGAGCTGCGATAACAGTATCTACAACATATTCGTAACCGGCAGGAGTGGTTCCAAGAGTAGGAGCGCTCCAGCTTATATTTACAAAACCTGCGCCTGCATTAACAGCAGTTAAAGCAGATGGCGTAAAACATGTTGGCGGGATTGTTACGTTAACGGTATAATCTTCAAAAGTACCATATCCGCCGGTGTAGCATGGAGTAATGTTAACGCCGTTATCTCCTCCGTTGTCGAGACCACCTATTCTTAACCTGTGATTGCCTAAAGCAGCATCAGTAGGAACTGTAATAGTGCCGGTTAATGTAGTTGGGTTCGTGTTTGCAGATGAACCAAAGAAAACCTGCTCACCTTCATCATCAAAGTCAAGGTCGTTATTCCAGTCTACCCAAATTTTAGTATCATAAGTAAAGCCAGTACTAAAAGTAATGCTGAATGGCTGTGCAACCCCCTGGCCGATATTTACAACCTGAGCGCTATAGTTACCATAATTGTTTGCCTCACCTGTTGTAGTGTTATTAATGTTTCCAATGGTTACATTAGTGATGCCTTGTCCATCTACACTTGTAGGTCTTGGTATACAAACGCCATTGTAAAATGAAATAGTAACCCACTCGCTATAGCTGCCTTCACCACAATTTGTCCTTACATGAAGGTAACTTGTAACGTTAACCGGTACTGTGATGTTCGCTAAAGATGTTTCTGTAACAGCAGTACCACTTACAGTAGGAGAAGTATTTGTTGCATCTATTAAATACTCATATCCTGCAGGCGTATTACCTAATACAGGAGCAGTCCAGCTGATGTTTACCACGCCGCCACTAACATTAGTTACAGTTAGTGCAGACGGTACAAAACATGCCGGTGGTGTAGTTACATTAATAGTATAGTCTTCGTAAGAACCATAAGTGCCCGAATAGCAAGGTGTCACATTTACACCATCTGTTCCGCCTGCGTCCAGTCCGCCTATACGCATTCTGTGATTTCCTAAAGAAGCTGTAGCAGGAACGGTAAATGTACCTGATAATGTAGTAGGATTTGTATTTGCAGATGTTCCGAAGTATACCTGCTCGCCTGCATCATCAAAATCGAAATCGTCATTCCAGTCTACCCAAATTTTAGTGTCGTAGGTAAAACCTGTGCTGTATGTAATGCTAAAAGGCTGTACAACCCCCTGACCAACGTTAGCAATCTGAGCGCTATAATCGCCATATTGATCGTCTTCATCAGTAGTGGTGTTATTAATGCTGCCAATAGTAACATTTGTGATTCCGATTCCGTCTACAGATGTAGGGGCCGGGGTGCAATATCCTGTGTAAAAAGTATAAGTTACCCATGTACTAAAACTATTTTCGCCGCATTTTGAGCGTACGTGCAGGTAAGTAGTTTCGTTTGCGCTAACAGTAATTCCAGTTACGGATGTTGCAGTTGTCGGAGTTCCGGTTGTTGGCGGAGTTGCCGTTGTATTAACTGCGTATTCGTAACCTATAGGTGTACTTGTAACAGGAACCGACCAGCTTACATTTACTGATGTTGCAGATGTAAGTTGTGTACTTAACGCTCTTGGTATATTACATTCCGGCGGAGCTGTTAAAGTCCAGGCCAGTGTAAATGTACCTGAGCCGCTTCCATATCCATCCTGAACCCAATATACAGTTTGAGTGCTTCCTGTAGTGTTTTCCCAGGTAGTATCGTCATTTGTAAATGAAAGACATGAAATAGCAGTCCTTGCATCACAGCTACCATAAAACATCGATGTGATAGTACTATAATTACTTGCGTCTAATCCGGCTACTAATGTATATCCGTTTGGAACTGTAATAGAGTAAAATACATCCGGAGCAGCTGTACTAAAGCTACATGTAGGAGTATAATCTGAATTTGCTCCAACTGTTGTAGATTGTAATGGACTTGTTAAAGCATCAAGACTAATAGCCGATGCACAAGTATCTCCCTGAAGGTATCTAAACCTCGGCGAAGTAATCCATTCGCTAAACTGGCCGTTTCCGCAGCTTGTACGTACGTGCAGGTAATAAAAGATGCTATCTGCAAAACCGGTATACCCGGTTACACCAGGTGTAGTTGTTGCAGTCGCGGTTGTGCCGTTTGCAGGGGCAGTAGGCAAAGTATCTACAATATATTCATAGCCTGCAGGGGTACCACCTAATGCCGGTGCTTCCCAAACAAAATTAGCCGTTCCTGCGCCTGTTACTGTGGCAATAGCATTAGTAGGTGTAAAGCATGATGGCGGGGTAGTAACATTTATTGTATAATCCTCATAAGATCCGTAAGCACCCGCATAACATGGCGTTACGTTAACTCCATTTTCGCCGCCACTATCAAGCCCACCTATCCTCAACCTGTGGTTGCCTAAGGTAGCAGTTAGAGGTACCGTAAATGTTCCGGATAATGTATATGGATTTGGAGCTAAAGAGGTACCGTAATACACCTGCTCACCTTCATCATCAAAGTCAAGATCATCGTTCCAGTCAACCCATATTTTAGTATTGTAATCATAGCCGGTGCTAAAAGTGATGCTAAATGGCTGTGTAACACCCTGGCCTACGTTTACAATTTGTGCACTGTAATTGCCGTAGTTGTTTGCCTCACTTCCGGTAGTATTGTTAATGCTCCCTATAGTTACATTGGTAATCCCCGTCCCATCTACAGATGTAGGTCTTGGAATACAAACGCCGTTATAAAAAGATACAGTTACCCATTCGCTATAATCGCCAGATCCGCAATTTGTCCTTACGTGAAGATAGCCATTAACGTTAACAGGTGCTGCAACGTTTGTAGCACTTGTGCCTGTAGTGGCAGTACCATCTACAGTTGGAGCAGTTGCAACAGCATCTACAACATATTGATAGCCGGTAGGGGTCGTACCTAATGTAGGCGCGGCCCAGCTTATGTTAACATTCCCTGCGCCAACATTTGTGGCTATTAATGCTGATGGAACGAAACATGTAGGTGGAGTCGTTACGTTAATAGTGTAATCTTCGTAAGTTCCGTACGTACTGCTATAGCAAGGCGTCACGTTTACTCCATTTGCGCCGCCGGTGTCAAGACCACCTATCCTTAACCTGTGATTACCTAAGGTAGCCGTGACAGGAACGGTAAAAGTGCCGGACAATACAGATGGACGTGTCGCTGTAGATGTTCCGTAATAAACCTGTTCTCCCTCATCAGTAAAATCAAAGTCGTTGTTCCAGTCTACCCAAATTTTTGTATCATAGGTAAAGCCTGTACTAAAAGTAATACTAAAGGGTTGGGCAACCCCCTGGCCCACATTTGCAATCTGGGAACTGTAGTCGCCATAGCGTGTAGGTTCTGCTACAGACGCATTGTTAATGCTGCCAATATTAACATTAATAATCCCCAGATTATCTACAGATGTAGGTGCCGGGACACAGTAAGACGTTTGTGCAAATGATTGTGCAGCAAACATAAAAAGAGCTGCCAGAAAAAGCATCTGATTTTTCTTTGCAAAAGCGGAGTCTGAGCGGTCCTCATAGCCACTCTTACTTACTCCGGATGGCCACAAAATACTTTGTAGCCTTCGTGGTAATGCATCGTAATTTTTTTTCATTGTAAAATAATATTTGTGTGCTTTAAAAATACAACTATTATATAATGTTAATATAACGTAAATGGTTAATTAAAGAATTATTAATAAATCAAGCAATTTGTCAACGATTGTTAATTTGGATCGTTCTATTTCAGGAAAATTATATTGAATTGTCATAGTTTTGCCCTTGTTAATGATAAAAGATAATTTTTGTTTGTTCATTGTGTGTTATAAAAATGTCTTGATTTGGGTAAATAATTATCATATGTGTGTAAAAATCATGTTTTATGTTATTATATTTTAAATTAAGAATAAAATACGTTTTATATATATATATATAAAAAGCCGGCCGCTACATTTGTAACGGCCGGCCATTCTAAAAATTGGTTAAGCTTAAAAAACGATTTTCTTTCTTACTATACCATTTTCGGTGGTAACTTCTACTATAATTACCTGCTGTTGTATTTGCAGTCCGGTAATAGTTGTTTCAGTATGGTTGATGTCAGACTGATCATAAAGTTTCCTGCCGCGGGTATCATATATTGATACTCCCTTCATAAGTGCATTGGCAGATGTAATGTTAATAGCACTACCATCTTTATAAACAATTACCTTATTAGCAGCAAGCTGTGCAGACTCAATACCTAACAGCGTATAGCTTGTCCATGTACTAAAGTCATTAGCGCCACATACACTACGAACAAATAAGTAAGCCGACTGTGTAGGATCATACTCTACATCGCCTACAAAGAATGAAGTACTCGGCGTACCTGCTACAGATGAATCCGGTGGTGTAGATGATGGTCCAAACACGTATTCGTATCCCGAAGTCGGGTTACCCAATACAGGCGGACTCCAACTTAGGTTAGCATATCCACTGTCGGTTGGGTTTATCATTGGCAGGTATGGAGGGAAACAGGTAGGAGCCGGTACAATATTTAAAATATAGTCTTCTGCCTCGCCAGATCCTTCGCCACACACCTGAACCGGTGAGCCAAAATGCGCATTACGTATTCTCATCCTGTAAGAACCTATTGCAGCCGTTGCAGGGATTACGATCTCTGGTAAATTTGCCGGAGACGTTAAAATGTTAGAACTAACTACGCGTTCACCAGTATCAGAAAAATCGAAATTATGGTTCCAGTCAATCCAAACACTATATCTATAAGTAGTAGCAGGAACCGGTGTTGTTACCTGTATCCTGAACGCGCCACTTGGATATGTTGATACAGATTGCGTTGTATTATCCGTAAACGCGCTAAAGCCTGTACTGGAGCTGTTTATATTTGTGTCTCCACCAGTAGTGGTTACTCCGGTAATATAATAGATAGTAGATGCTGTGTTAGTAGGTACACAGTAACCATTAAAGAATGGTTTTAGTACCCACTCACTTTTTCCATCTTCTGTACTACATACGCTTCTTACCCAAAGGTAGCTGTCTACGTTAGGGGTTGTAACAACACCTGTAACAGATAGGGCTGTTGTATAAGTGTACGTACCGTCTCCATCTACCGGCTCATCATCAGATTGCGTTATTGCATATTCATATCCTACAGCTGTACCGGTATTTGGAACAGTCCAACTAATGTTAGAGGTCGTCAGAGAAGTGATGTCAATATCTAAAGCTCTTGGTTTGTCACAGCTTGGTGGCGGGGTAATACCCCATGCAAGGGTAAACGTACCGGCACCCCCGTACATACCATCCTGTACCCAATAAACTCTTTGATCGCTTCCTGTCAGGTTTTCCCATGTTACGCTGTTGTTTTGATAAGCTGTACAGTTAATGAAGTTTTCGTTTTCACAATCTCCATAAAATACAGATGTCGCGGTACTGTAGGTACTTGCAGTTAATTCTATGTCAAGAATCGCACCGTTAGGCACATCTATAAAGTAGTAAAGGTCTGCAGCATCCCCAAAACTACAACTTGCAGTATATTCATTTGCTGCTCCTAAAGTGCTGAAACTATAAGGGCTTGTTTGTGCTGCTAAGTCTATTGCACTTGCGCAGGTATCACCGGCAAGGTACCTAAACTTAGGGGAGGTAGCCCACTGACTGTAATCTCCGCCACCGCAATTTGTCCTTACGTGCAGGTAGTACCATGTATTATCTGTAAGACCAGTGTATCCATTTACAGTTGTTCCTGTTACCGCTGTCCCCGGTTCTGTTGGGTTAGATGTAGATGTGTTTACAACATATTCATACCCTACAGGGGTGCTGCCAAGATTTTGCGCCGCCCAGCTAAGATTAGCTGTATTTTGCGCAATCGTAACGCCGCGTGCATTTATAGGTGTATAACAAGTGGGAGGATCGCCAATATTGATAGCGAAATCATGAGATGCGCCATTATAATAATTGCCACATGGATCTGCCTCAAGCCACGATGCCCGTGAACGTACCCTCATCCTGTAATTGCCCTGAGCAATTGTACCGGGTACAGTTACGGTTCCTGTATATTCTACATCATCAAAGTCCTGACTTATGTGGGTTGCTACTAATTCGCCGTCATCTTCAAAATCAAGGTCGTTATTCCAGTCTACCCATATATCAACATTCGTGTACGTATCAGTAGTTATAGTATAACTAAAACTTCCGCCCGGCTCCTGGCCTACAACCATGTTGTTGAAACCATTTACATATGCTTCTGTTTGCTCATCTGTGCTTGATATATTGCTAAAGCCATTTGTCGTTACAAAACTCACGATATTATAATATTCAAAAGAGTCGGAAGTAGGTATACAATGGCCTGAGTAAAACTCATATTTTACCCATTCACTATATCCGTCAGGTCCACAATTAGTACGCACCCATACATAGTTATAAGCATTTGCTACCGTAGGCACATTAGTAAATGATAATGATGTAGTTATTGTCGTCCCCGTTGTAGGAGGTGTATCTGATTGCGTAACAGCATACTCATAGCTTACAGGGTTTCCTGTTACAGGAACCGTCCAGCTAATGTTTGCTGTTGTTAAGGTAACCATAGTACCGGTTACATTTCGGGGTATATTACATGGTGGTGGTGGTGTTAATGTCCATGCCAGGGTAAATTCGCCCGAACCTCCGTAATAACCATCCTGAACCCAGTATACAGTTTGTGTACTTCCGGTCGTATTTTCCCATGTAGTGCTATCGTTACTAAAAGATAGACAAGATATTGAAGTCTGATTATCGCAAGTACCGTAAAAAAGTGATGTTACCGTGCTGTAAGCACTACTATTTAGTCCTGCAACTAACACATAACCATTTGGTACTGTTATCGAATAAAATAACTCTGACCCCGGCCCAAAGGTACATGATGGTGTAAAATCATCCGATCCTCCTGCTGTTGTAGATGATAATGGGCTCGTTAATCCGTCAAGGTTAATAGCAGTAGCACATGTATCTCCCTGAAGGTACCTAAACTGTGCAGAAGTAATCCACTCGCTAAAGTCGTTGCCGCCGCAGTTTGTCCTTACATGCAGGTAATAATAGGTATTATCTACAAGACCGGTATATCCTGTAACAGTTGTACCTGTAACTGCAGTACCCGCGCCCGACGGTGCCGCGGCGTTTGTGTCGACCACATACTGATAGCCTACTGGAGTTCCGCCAAGTGTTGGCGCAGTCCAGCTAAGGTTAGCAATTCCGGATGCTGTTGTTACACCCACTGCGTTAAGTGGTGTAAAGCATGATGGCGGGGTAGTAACATTAACTGTGTAATCCTCGTAAGATGCGTACGTACCGCTATAACAAGGAGTCACGTTAACACCATTATCACCGCCGCTATCAAGTCCGCCTATCCTTATCCTGTGATTGCCTAAGGTTGCAGTTGAAGGAACTGTGAATGTGCCCGATAATGTAGACGGATTTGGAGCTAAAGACGTACCATAATACACCTGCTCACCTTCATCATCAAAGTCAAGGTCATTATTCCAGTCGACCCATATTTTCGTATTATAATCATATCCGGTGCTAAAAGTAATACTAAATGGTTGTGTAACACCCTGGCCTATGTTTACAATTTGTGCACTGTAGTTGCCATAATTATTGGTTTCGCTGCCGGTAGTGTTGTTTATACTTCCTATAGTCACATTGGTAATACCGGTGCCATCTACAGATGATGGCCTGGGAATACAAAATCCGTTATAGAACGGAACAGTTACCCATTCGCTATAATCGGTACCTCCACAAGAAGATCTTACGTGAAGATAACCGGCAACATTTACAGGAACTGTAATGCCATTAACAGATGTTGCTGTCGTAGCGATAAAGCCTGCGGTAGGAGCGGCGGCATTAGTATCTACTACATACTGATATCCTGCGGGCGCAGTACCAAGCGATGGCGCTGCCCAGCTGATATTTATTAATCCCGGCCCTGTGTTAGTCGCGGCAGTTGCCACAGGCGTAAAACAAGTGGGAGGCGTGGTTACATTAACGGTATAATCTTCAAAAGTAGCATAATAACCTGTATAACATGCAGTAACCGGACCATTCCAGTCTACTACGGCGCCTATCCTTAATCTATGGTTGCCTAACGAAGCAGTTGCAGGAACTGTAAATGTTCCGTTTAAAGGTGTGGCGGCTGAGCCGGTAGATGTACCGGTAAACACTTCTTCGTTCTCGTCGAAAGTAAGGTTGTCATTCCAGTCTACCCAAACTTTTACGTTGTAGGCTTCAAACCCGCTTATCGTTACACTAAACTGTTGGGTTACTCCCTGGCCGATATTTACTATCTGTGCCGAATAGTTTCCGTAATTGTCTGTTTCCTGTGCAGTGCTGTTATTTATACTGCCTATGGCCACATTAGTTATACCGGTGCCATTAATATAAGGGGATGATGGCATGCATATCCCTGAATAAAATGAATACCTAACCCATTCACTATAACCATTTGTTCCGCCGCAATTAGCACGTACATATAAGTAATTTGTCTGGTTAACAGTTATTGCAGCACCTGTTACAGATGTTGCAGTCGTAGCTATAATACCGGTGGTAGGTGCTACGTCTGATGTTGTAACGGCATACTCATAACCCGTAACGGCACCTGTTACCGGAGCACCCCAGCTTAAATTAGCCAGCGTAGCCGATGTTACTGTCGCTGTAACATTTGTTGGGATATTGCAGGTAGGAGGAGCGGTTAAAGTCCATGAAAGAACAAATTCTCCGGCAGATACTCTTACACCTGCAGCAGCGCTGTATCCATCCTGATACCAATACAAAGTCTGTGTGCTTCCTGTAGTGTTCTCCCACACTGTCTGGGAATTTGCACCTTCGGCAATCGTATCCGGATCATCCGTACATACAATTAACGTTTGAGACTCGCATGTTCCATAATATAACGAATGAATGGAGTCATAATTAATTGGATTCCCATTTGCATCCACGCCTATGTTTGAGGTTTGACCAATGTTTAGCGTATATCCATTTGGTACAGATATAGAAAAAACAAGATCAGGATTACCTGTTATTGTTGTAGTGCATGATGGGGTGTAGTCGTCGGTAGCGCCTACAGTAGTTCCTTCAAAGGGGCTTGTCAGTGTTCCCAGATCTATTGCAGTTGCACATGTCTCACCATCCTGTGCAAAAATTTGCATGGTGGTAAACATAAAAAGGAAAGCCGTAGTTAGCATCAACCCCCTTTTTGTAAGATTAGGAAGCCAGTTCGCAAATGCCTTGCTGCGGTTTCCGGGCGGTGGCAAACACGTGCCAATACCTCCTGATAAGTAATTGTAATTTTTTCTCATTTGTAGTATGTAAATATTTGTGTTTCTAAAATACAAATTAATACTACTGTTAAAACTATGTTATATCCTTTTAAGGATAAATTAATATTATGTCAATTTTATGATAATTTTTTTATCAAAACGAATATTTATATACTTTATATGAGATATATGCAATAAGTTGTTTAAAAAATAAAAACTGAAATTATGAAAATGAAAGATTTTTGAGAGTCAAATTTGAATTTTCTTTTCAATTTGTTAACTAAGGTAACTTTGGGTATTTATTTAGTTCACTTGGCCTTAATTTTTTTATAACATTCACATATTGAATTAGTTATTTATATAACAGAAACAGCCCGCACATTGTGTGGGCTGTTGTTCTAAACAGAATATCTTCCCTCTAGAAAATAATTTTCTTGCTTACCTTTCCTTTCGATGTAGTAACTTCTACAATAAGAACCTCATGTGCAGCCTCAAGGTCTGTAATTGTAGCCTGGGCAACACTTGTAAATTCTTTGTTATACAATTTTCTACCTTGTATATCATAAATTGCTACCGCTGTAATTTCGGCATTTGCACAATTGATATTAATATCACTACCACTCGTATAAACAGTAACAGCGTTATTATTGATAACTACATCATTAGTACCAAGGGCAGATGCTGCGTAAACTACTTCAAACCTGTTATTAAATGTGCCGGCTTCTGTAGTAAATGTATAGGCGCCATCGTTAAGGTTATGCGAAATATTTAAAAGATTATCTTTTATATATACTTCCTGCCCCTGTACAAATATACCATCTGCACGGCTGATAGAAAAGCTAAACTGCCCTGCATTTATAACTCTAAATCCTAAAGGCACAATATCTGTAGTAGTAAATGCCGGCCTTGCCTGCACAGCAAGCTTTGCATTCTCTGCAAGTGAATAAACAGATAACGTTCCTGCATCTGAAAGTTGTGCACCATCATAACCGTAATCAAGGCCTAAAGTGGCATTGTCCATGTAGGCAACCGCAGCCTGACTGTAAACATTTTGGCTATTGCTAAGATTTAACCATAGGCGTGATGTTGAAGATGCTCCAACCCTAAAGAATGACTGCTGTCCGTTTTCGGGTGCAGGCCTTCTCATGCTATTATTAAAAGTGATCTCATTTCCTGCAGGTGTTTCCGCTGTTTTAACAATGAAACCCTGGCCCTGAGCGATTAGCCATGTACTTTCAGCACCGTTGAAAAAGTCTGCCTGCCGATCAGTATTTTCATTACCCGGGTTAGGAGAATATCCTGTATCCTCGCCATTAGCGGTGTAAGCCGCCAGTGTTAGTGTCGCATAAGATGACGCTTCTGCGTTATTTTTCTTTCTCCAGAAGTACAATCCTGATGATGGATTAATCACACCGCTGTTGGCGGCAAAGAAATCGGTTACACTAATAGGTGATGGGTATGGGTTACCTATGGCTGTGTAACGGTTGCCCTCCTGAGATGCCGGTATGGTAACCTGTCCGTTATGAGGTGCTCCTTTAAACTTACCTTCAAATGTGATAGAGTTTGTTCCCGCATTATAGCCGGGTGTACTGTCAGAATCCGGCATACGTATAAGATAGCCCCTTGCAGCCCCAAAGGCAGTTGATGAACTAACCTGCCTGTAATACTCTGCATTATCAGAGCTACTGTAGGCATACTCATAAAAACGTCCGTTTGCAGTTCTGTTCGAGAAGTTTCTAAGTGTTTGTCCATCTACCGGCGATGACCATAAGGTATAGTCAAGCCTGTATAAAGGATTGCTATTTTTAACCACTGTAATGGCACTTGTATTTACATCAAAGTTATTTTGAAGAAGCGCTGCATTATTTTCTACTACAAAATCTTCCGGGGTAGCATTGTTTGTTATTGTACCACCCACAGTAAGTGTATTACCGGTGTTTACCGTAAATGTTTTACCTGCGTTCAAGGTTACATTTTTAGCGCTAAAGATACCGTGTATCCCTGTATTGTAAGGTGCGTCTATAACGGCATCGACGGTGCTGTCTAATATTACCGGCGACGTATCAGGGTATGTTAATGGTGACCACACTGCAAATTCCTGACCTTCCGGTATTGTCCAAGTTACTGTAGATGCTTTTGTAGTAACCGAAGTAACATTAGATACATCTGAAGTGCTTGTCGCACTACTGGCACGGACTCTGTAGTAATAGGTTGTAAAAGGAGTTAACCCAACAATAGTTTCTGACACTCCCTCTATTGTAGCACCATCGTAACCTGTTATATATAGAGGAGCAAAATCATATGTATGGCTGCCAAGGAAGCTAACATTATCCATCGGATAGCTATCCCATTCTGCAGCAAGTGCTGGAAAGCCGGTTTCAGGGTTTACCGTTACACCACTAAACACATTAGATTTTCTTACCAGTGTTCTGTCAAGTGTTGAAATTCCGGCTGCCGTCCATGCGTTACCCGGGTCTTCGCCTATTCTTCCAAATATATCTACGTAAGCATTAGTCGACACCTTATATAGTGCTACAGCATCGTCTCCGTTATAATTTGTGACAGAAGCTATGATTGCATCTCCGGTATAAAGAGTTGCATCAGATTGATTAAGTACAAGTGTCGCACCATTGGCAAGCGTTCCCGATAAAAAAGTCTGAGATGTACTATTCAATGCACCGTTTGCAAAAAGCCTCACAGTATAGTCAGATAAATCAACCTCTGTACCTGTACCGTTATAGATTTCGATATATCTGTTAGTACCTGATCCCTCTACATATTCTGAAAAGAAAAGATCTGTAGCAAGGGTGCCCGTACCAAATGAAGGGCTTGTGCTTACATCCAGTTTGTAATTTTCAGCTCCTTCCACCGCAGTCCAGTTTGCCGTAAAGCTTGTTTGGGTAATAGTAGTAGCGGCTATTGTTACAGGAGCCTGTAAAGATTCTGTAGTAAACGACTGCTGCGTGCCATAATGTGTGCCTGCCCCGTCTGTTCCAAAGGCTTTATAATAATAGGTGGTAGATGGTAACAGCCCTGCAATGGTTGCGCTAAAGTTAACTCCGGTTAGGTTCGTCGCGGCAACGGTTGTTCCGGTTCCGTTTGCAAACCCGGATGTTGTGCTGTACTCAAAGCCATAAGCAGAAAACGCTGTACAGCCTCCTGTAGTTGCAGTTCCCTGTAAGGTGGCAGAAGTAGTTATTTCGCTGCTAACCGGTGCAACAGTTGTTACTACACCCACAGTATTAATACCCGCGCCTGTTACCGGTACTACAAGTTGTGCAGAGGCATTATCTCCCTGACCCGCTAATTCTATATTGCCATTATATTGTTGCACTGAAGAGGGCGTAAAACGAACGTAAACCGTAACTGATGACCCTGTATAATCAGGGATGCTTAGTGCAGATGTGTAAGTACCATCTTGTGTTAGCGAATAGCTGTAACCAGGAAGGGCCGCTACACTTATAATAGCAGTGCCGCTTATGTTGCTACCGGTAAATGTAAAGTTACCCGCAGCAAATGCATTAGTACATACATTACCAAACGTTACTGAGGCTGTGCCAATAGTTAGTGCAGGAGCTGTAGCAGGAAGCGTAGTTCCCGTAGCTACCGGGCTGAACGCGCTAAATTCGTTTGCAGTGTTTTCGGCGCGAACCTCTATACTATATGTTGTATTACCCGTAAGGCCCGTAATTTGTTTAGTACCCCATTGGGCTGCTGTCTGAAATACTTCAGGATTGTTCGCATTGCCAATAGTTCCGTTTGCGTTTACGAATTGGTTAACAGCACCATTGCCATTTACCCTTATAGAATACCTTACTGTACTATTGTTACCATTGGCATTAATAGCTACATCAAGTTTGTTAATCCCTGCGTTATTAACAACAGGTGCGCCAGGTGTTAGTGGGTGGGTAGTAAAGCTGTACTCTGTACCATAGTTTGTAGATCCAAAGGCTACATACGCCCTGTAATAATATTTAGTATTAGCTGAAAGACCCGTAAGCGTACTTGTAAATGCAGCATTGCCTGCGCCTTCATTTGTTTTTGTAGTTAAGTCAACAGTAGGTGCCGTTCCCGTACTCCATACAACACCCTTTGCAGTAATAGTACTACCACCGGTATTGGTAATAGTACCACCGGATACTGCGGATGTAGCTGTATTTACCGTTGTAACAATTTGAGTTGTTGTTACTGTTGCCCCTGCAGGAGCTGCTGTACCTGTCAGTTTTACGTCGTCTAATCTCCATTGGGTTGACGATTCTGATGTAAAGCGCAGTCTTAAGTTTGACGCAGCGGGGAGGGTCCCGGTAGGCGTTACCAATACATACGCATTTGCGGCGCCTGATGGGCGTGTATATGGCAGTAACGTAAAGTTGGTTCCATCAATACTGTATTCTACAACAAGCTCATTATTAGCGGCTGTAGAAGTTTTAAGCTGTCCAAAAGATAAAGTTATATTTGAATAACCCGATGTATTGATGTTAGAAATCATAAAATCCCTGCCTGAAGCAGTAAAAAAAACATTTTTACCCCCAGATGCCCCTGTATAGCCACTACTTGGTAAGGTTGTCCTAACATCTGCCGTACCGCTATAAGTTACGTTTGTATTTTGAAAGGCATTTGCGGTAATTAGAGCCGTTCCGGTTCCGGTGCCCATGTTCTCACTTAAGATAGTAACCTGTCCCCAAGATACCGAAGTTGTTAAGAACAGGACAAATAGCAACATGCCCTGTAGAAAAAAATTGCGTAAGGTTTTTTTCATAATTAAGTAGTAAAGTTTTAGTATTCTATTATATCAAATTGCGTGTAATGCAAATATAGCCGGGGCATATAGTACCGAGGTTCAATTGATGTAAAACCTCAGTTACCATTGTGTTAACCAGAACAATGGGAAAATAGTCCGGACAGGAAAGTAGAACATCATGCAATCTTTGCATACTGTGGCACAGTATCTGCATATTGATAAATGTGAAGAAGAAAACATTAATATACGGTTTAGCTACGCTGGTAGCATTAACGCTAATTATATCGTGCCCGGGTTGTTCAGGCATCTCTAAGAGCATTACCAATGTTACTGACGCCATAACAAACCCCACTGCCCGTGAGGTATATGCCAGGGAATTCAGGGATAATAAAGATCAATTTACTGCCTGGGAGAATGCTTATGCAAAAGCGATAGCCGACAGCCTGCAGGTAAATTTGCCCTATGGCGAAAAAGGCGATTTTGTGCCTAATAGCAACAACACATATGCGTATACTTTTCAGCTGACAGAGGGTGAAGTTCTTGTAGCTAAAGTTGCGAGGGACTCCGTGGGTCAACGTGTTTTTATGGACGTTTTTAAACAAAAAGATTCTACATGGCAGCATGCCGAAAGCAGTAAGGCAGGAGAGGATATTTTAGAACTTAAAGTATCTGAAACAGGACTCTATAAAATTATAATACAGCCTGAAATTATGGCGAATACCAATTTCTTTATCAGCCTTAATAAACGTCCGCTATATGCGTTTCCGGTTGCAGGTAAAAGTAATGCGGCTATAGGCAGCTTTTGGGGTGGCGAGCGCGATGGTGGCAAACGCAGTCATGAAGGAATAGATATTTTTGCAAAGAAAGGTACACCCGTTATTGCGATTACCGATGGTACAATAAGTTACACCGGTGAACGCGGCCTTGGCGGTAAACAGGTTTGGCTTCGCGATGGCTTGTTTGGCAAGTCGCTGTACTATGCACACTTAGACAGTATTGCCGTTGAGGGCGGCATTAGCGTTAAAATAGGGGATACATTAGGGTTTGTAGGGAATACAGGAAACGCCAGGACAACACCGCCGCACTTACATTTTGGTATTTACCAAAGCGGCGCTATAAATCCACTGCCGTTTGTGTATCAAACCACGCCAGTTGGGGAATCTAAGTTTAGCCGCAGCTTTAAAACAACACAACTTAAAGTGAAGGGTGCCGCTAATTTGCGTCAGGCTCCTGATGCCAAATCTAAAACCCTTGGTGCACTTGCTCCAAATGATGTAGTAATTTTATTAGGGCAAAATAACGACTGGCTTCATATAAAAACGGCTACTGGCAAGAAAGCATTCTTACATAAAAGCCTGGTGCGTGAGGTTAAAGGGTAGTGTTAATACGATATTTCTATTATGACATAGTCTTCTGATGCGGCAGCAGCTTTAAAAAAATGTATCAGGCTTTCAAGATTTTCTTTTAAATGGGTTTTGTTAAAGGCCTGGCCCTCGCTTTCGTAGTCGTGCCATACCTCAGGGTATACGCCATTGTTATTAAATTCTGCCGAATTATAGGCGTTTAGAACAGTGGATATATCTAATGACGTTAACAGGACATTAATACGTGCTATCTGTATGGGGTTAAGGTAATAGATGGCGCTTTCTTCAAACTTTTCTATATCGTCGACAGTATGTGAATCATATAGGTCATCGTCAAGCCCTTCACCTATAAATTCAGTAGGTTCAAAAATTTCCCTAATAAGCGCGAGATCCTCTGTTTTAAAGAATTTTTCAAGTAAAAAGCTTATCCCTTCATGGGTTTGCTCAAAGGTTTCATAACCATAAGATAAAACTTGTATTTTAGTTTTATCAGGATTATCTTCAAGCAATTCAAATTTTTCACTGTCTATTAAATATAAGGTGGCGCTTTGGCTCATAGTGCGTATTTATCGTCTCGGTAAAGCTTAATTATTAGTTTGAAAGTCAATTTAAATTATTAGACCATGTGTAAGCCTATTCAAATTTTTCTCTGAATTCCCTAATAACATTTTCATTTTCATCTTCCATACCGGCATCAGTTGAATCCTGCTGTTGGCCTGCACTTAATGTAGTTTGCAAATCTTCATCGTTAACATACTCTGTAGCTATTCCCAGCCTTGAGGCAAGGTCTGCTATGAGCCTCATATCTTCTTTTGTACCTCTCAATATAAGCTTTTCCATAGTAGTATATTTAGCTGTTACACAAAGTTACTCATTTAATTACAACTCATCCTTTAAAATCTACAACTCAGTAAGAAGCTTTTTTACGGGGTGCTAATAGTATGCACCTTTGCTGTATCAAATAACAACAATCCTTAAATTTTAAAATTATGATACGAGCAATTTCCCTTTTTATTTTTTTTATGTGCAACGTAATAAGTGCACAGTCGCAATTTGAAACCGGAATGCAGAAGGCATTTACACTGTGGAATGAAAATAAATCGGCGGAAGCGTCGGCTCTGTTTGAGAGAATAGCCGCTGCCGAGAAAACAAACTGGCTGCCATTATACTACGTGGCACTCATTAATACCACCGAAGCGTTTAAAACAAAAGACAAACAAACAATAAGTGCTCTGCTGGCCAAAGCACAATCGGCGCAGGACAGTGCTACTGCGCTATCACCTAATAATGCCGAATTACTGGTAATGCATGCCATGATAAATACCGCATGGATAGTAGCAGACCCCATGACGAACGGGATGAAGCTTTCGGCCCCAACAAACGAGTTGTATGCTAAGGCACTTATAATTGCTCCAAATAATCCGAGGGTGGTGTTTGGTAAAGCAGAGTTTGAAATAGGATCGGCAAAGTTTTTTGGTAACGATACTAAACCAATGTGTGCCGAGATTGAACGCTCAATAGGTCTTTTTGCTAACTTTAAACCCGAAACGCCGTTTAGCCCAAAGTGGGGAAAGGAAAGAGCTGAGGCCGCGCTACTGGAGTGTGGCAAGTAATGCAAAGTTGGCCAGGCCAATAAATCACTTATAATGAAAATAATATCTAAAGAATTTTTGAGGGCCCTGGGCTTAGGGGTTATTATATTTATAGTACTCTACCTTATTGCAGTAGCCGGAGGCAGGCCGCTTGGATGGAATGATGATTTACCACGCCAGTTCCTCTTTGTAATGCTATATACCATAATGCTGCACCTTGGTAACATGGTGGTATTTATAGTTATCGACAAGATGTTTCATAGCACAGGGCTATCTTTAAAAAGGCTGTTAGTGGGGTTTATAAGTTCTTTTATAGTTTCATTGATTATTGTATTTGCGCTTCGTGTTTTTGAAGATATAGTTATAGAAGGTAAAACGTTTTTTAAGTTTTTTGACGATGAGCGCATAAGCAACTACTATGTCGCCATGATTATAACACTGGTCATTACCTTCTCGTTGCATTTGTTTCATTTTTATAAAAAGTATCAGGAAAACAGGGTAAAGCAACAAAAAATCATTGCAGGGACGGCGTCGGCTAAGTTTGAGACATTAAAAAACCAGATAGACCCGCATTTCTTGTTCAATAGCCTTAACGTGTTAAGTTCTTTAATTGAAGAAAACCCCGAAAGTGCGCAACGCTTTACAACGTCATTATCTAAAGTATACCGTTATGTTTTAGAACAAAAAGATAAGGAACTGGTAAGTGTAGAAGAGGAGCTCAGCTTTGCAAAAACTTACATGAACCTGCTTAAGATGAGGTTTGAAAATAGTGTGTTTTTCGAGCTCCCTACCGGAGTATCAAACCCTGAAGCAAGAGTGGTGCCACTATCATTACAGCTTCTTTTAGAGAATACTATTAAACATAATGTAGTGAGCCAGGAACGGCCACTGCATATAAGAATATACGAAGAGGGCGGATACCTTGTAGTACAAAATGACTTTCAGAAAAAGGAAGTATTACAGGATCGCAGAGGCGTAGGGCTGCAAAATATAGTGAGCCGTTATGCAATAATTACTGCACGGCAGGTGCAGGTAGAACAAACAGAACAGCATTTTACGGTAAGATTGCCGGTATTAACTAAACAGGTACATATTATGGAGCCAGTATATAACGATAAAGATAGCAGCTATTACAAAGCGCAAAAAAAGGTAGAAGAGATAAAAGGGTTTTATGGCAACTTATTCTCTTATGTTATAATCATTACGGGGTTAACTATCGTTAATCTCGCCACGAGCCCCGAGTACCTTTGGTTCTTATACCCGGCGTTGGGCTGGGGATTAGGAGTAGCCATTCATGCAATGAGCGTCTTTAATTACATGCCATTCCTGGGTTCGGGCTGGGAAGAACGTAAAGTAAAAGAGCTGCTGGAAAAAGAAAGAAATAATAAGTGGAGGTAGCGCATTATAATCTAAAAGACAATATTAGTGATCGCACAATCAACTAAAACATAACAAAATGGAAACTAAAAATAATGAGGCATTGATGCTTACTACAGTAAAAAAGCAGGTTAAAGAAATGAAGATTTTTTACCTGCACCTTATGGCCTATTGTGTAGTAATAACGGTGCTTATGGTAATTAACATAGCAACCTATCCGTTTTACCTCTGGTTCTTATGGCCTGTACTTGGATGGGGAATTCCAATAGCATTCCATGCTATGAGCGTATTTAATATGACTCCATTTTTAGGGCAGGGCTGGGAGCAAAGAAAAATTGAAGAGTTAATAGAGAAAGAAAAAGCCAACAGGCAGTAATTCACCTCTTATATTCTGCAAACTTCAAATCAATAATTATTAAAGAACGAAATTATGGAAAACATTGACGGTTTAGCCTATAAAAAGGCTAAAGACAAAGTAACAGAGATAAAGGGATTTTACTACAATGTTATATGTTACTGTGTTGCAATTCCGTTTCTAATATTCGTTAACCTGAAGACTTTACCGGAGTTTCATTGGTTTTGGTTTTCGGCTTGCGGTTGGGGTACAGCCTTAATTTTTCATGGTCTAAGCGCCTTTGGGTATATCCCTTTTTTAAACAAGGATTGGGAAGATCGCAAACTTCAGGAACTAATGCAAAAAAACAAATACAGCGGAGACGACGCCCTTAAATAATTTAATTAATGGAAAATTTAGACGATCAAAGAAGGGTAGAAAGAGCCGCAAAACGAGTAAAAGCCCTTAAAGGATTTTATCAGCATCTTGCAATATACCTTATCGTAAATAGTGTTTTATTAATTATCAAAGCCCGTGATCTCGAGCCAAATGAAGCATTTTTAACCTTCTCCACTTTTTCTACACTAATATTTTGGGGTCTTGGGTTGGGGATACATGCTTTCGGGACATTTGGTACCAGCGCGGTTTTCGGGACCGACTGGGAAGAGCGCAAAATTCGGGAGCTTATGGACAAGGATAAAGAGGGTAGTGAGAGGTGGGAGTGATCTCTAAATAATTACGGAGCTCACTTAAGGTATAAACAAAAGCCGCACTTTTCAGCACGGCTTTGTTATCAAAAACTATATATAAACTAATTAAACATTTGCTGTTGCAGGTTCAAAGTCCATAATAACCTGGTTGCGGGTAATATCTTCAAACGTCTCCCTTGCACGTATAAGGTGCCCCTTTCCTTCATACCACAATACCTCTGCGGGGCGTACCCTCGAGTTGTAATTGCTGGCCATTGAAAAACAATAGGCCCCTGCGTTGCGGAAACACAACAGGTCGCCTTCATTAATTTCAGCAATGCGGCGGTTATTGGCAAAGGTATCCGTTTCGCATATGTAGCCCACCACGCTGTAAAAACGTTCTTTTCCTTTTGGGTTGCTTATATTTTCGATATGGTGGTGCGACCCATAAAGCATCGGCCTCATGAGGTGATTAAAACCACTGTCTATGCCTGCAAATACCGTAGACGTTGTTTGTTTAACAACATTAACTTTGGCTAAAAAGAATCCTGCCTCACTAACCAAAAATTTACCCGGCTCAAACGTTAGCGTCAGTTCGCGGCCATATTCGGCACAAAAGGCGTTGAAGCGTTTAGTAAGTTTTTTACCAAGCTCCTCTATATCGGTTTGAATGTCGTCTTTTTTGTAAGGTACTTTAAACCCACTTCCAAAATCGAGGAACTCTAATTCTTTAAAGTGTATGGCGGTATCAAACAGTATTTCAGCAGCATAGAGAAATACTTCGATATCCAATATGTCAGATCCTGTGTGCATGTGTATGCCATTGATGTGCATACCTGTATTTTGCACGATGCGTAACAGGTGAGGCATCTGGTGTATAGAGATACCGAATTTACTGTCTATATGTCCAACAGAAATATTACTGTTGCCCCCCGCCATAATGTGAGGGTTAATGCGTATACATACAGGTGTTGTTGGGTGTTTGGCCCCAAACTGCTCAAGTATAGAAAGATTATCAATATTGATTTGCACACCAAGGGCTGCTACCTCTTCTATCTCCTCCATTGATACCCCGTTTGGGGTATATATAATCATATCCGGCGCGAAGCCGGCTAATAATCCTAACTGTACTTCCTGTATAGAAACCGTATCAAGGCCCGAGCCCATTTGCTTTAATAGCTTCAGTACAGAAATGTTACTTAATGCCTTCATAGCATAGTTTATACGAAGGTGTTTCACCTTTGTAAATGCTTTTTCCAGCCTTTGATATTGTGACTGAATTTTAGCCGCATCATATACGTAAAGCGGGCTGCCAAATTGTTCTGCTAATCCTATAAGCTCTCTTGATTCCATAATTGTTCATTCTTGATACAAAATTAGAAATCAAATGCTTTACTGACAAATAATCAAATGAAGATTAACAAAATACAACAAATTGTTTTAAATATAACACTAAAATCTTTAATTGACATTATTGTAACACTTAAAGCTGTTGCTTTTCGTGCCATGTATACGCGGAATCGGCTACTTCATTTTTTCTGACAAATATCAGAACGAGAATGGCAAGTGGTAGTAAAAATAGGTCTTTCATTGGTGTATGATGGTATTGAGTCCTGGTGCTGTGTGCACGTTCGTCTGTAATGCTGGCAATATGTATATAATAGAGATGTACGGCTGCTATAAAGGTTGCGTACTATCTTACAAAATCTTTAAACAATGGCTATGGATTTTTAAAGTGATAAATCTTTAAAATACTTTCTGCTATTGGATGTAATTTATTATTTTTGTTCCACTTTTAATAAGATAAACGCATTAATATGAATTTACACGAATATCAGGGAAAAGAAATACTGGCAAGCCATGGCGTGCGCGTACAGCGCGGTATAATTGCCAATAGCCCTGCAGAGGCTGTTGCTGCTGCTAAAGAACTTAATGCCCAGACAAGTACAAGTTGGTATGTTGTTAAAGCACAAGTACATGCAGGCGGACGCGGTAAAGGCGGAGGCGTAAAGCTGGCTAAAAACTTAGAGCAGGTTGAGGAAATTGCAGGACAAATAATCGGCATGGACCTTATAACTCCACAAACTCCTCCTGCAGGTAAAAAAGTACATAAAGTACTTATTGCGGAAGATGTGTATTATCCCGGAGAAAGTGAAACTTCAGAATTTTATGTTTCTGTTTTATTAAACAGGGGTAAAGGTCGTAACATGATCATGTATTCTACCGAAGGTGGTATGGACATTGAAGAAGTTGCAGAACACACGCCACACCTTATTTTTACTGAAGAAATAGACCCGGCTGTAGGCCTTCAGGGTTTCCAGGCACGCAGGATTGCTTTCAATCTTGGCCTAAGCGGCAATGCGTTTAAAGAGATGACAGCGTTTATTGCTTCTCTTTACAAAGCTTATATTGATAGCGATGCATCAATGTTTGAGATAAACCCGGTACTTAAAACATCTGATAATAAAATACTTGCGGTAGATGCAAAAGTTGTTCTTGATGACAACGCACTTTACCGTCAGGGTAAATATGCAGAAATGCGTGATATACTTGAAGAGAATGCTATAGAAGTTGAAGCTAAAGAAGTTGGCCTTAACTATGTAGATCTTGATGGTACAGTAGGTTGTATGGTAAATGGTGCAGGCCTTGCAATGGCAACCATGGACCTTATTAAATATGCAGGTTTTGAGCCGGCTAACTTCCTTGACGTAGGTGGTACTGCCGATGCTAAACGTGTTGAAACTGCTTTCCGTATTATCCTTAAAGATCCTAACGTAAAAGCTATCCTTATCAACATCTTTGGTGGTATTGTACGTTGCGACCGCGTTGCACAGGGTGTTGTAGATGCTTACAAAAACATGGGTGACACTATTAAAGTGCCTATCATTGTACGTTTACAAGGTACTAATGCTGAGCTTGCTAAAGAAATTATCGATAACTCAGGTATGCCAATCCTTTCTGCAACACAGTTTCAGGAAGCCGCTGACCAAGTTAAAGCTGCCTTAGCATAGTTATTACACAGATTATTCTATATATAAAATCCTGAGCTTTCGCTCAGGATTTTTTTGTTACTAAAGTATCATATAGCTTGGTAATTTTTATGGGAGCCTAAAAGCGTACATTAGAGATTCTTTGAGATAGGTTAAATTAAATCTCGCTTCAATCAATGTTACTTCTTCATATCCAAAACCCTTTTTATCTCATTAAGCAATAAGGGGAACGCCGGATAAGCCATACCGTGCCCGTAACCGTCAAGTTCAAAAAGGCGGATATCTTTATGTCCATTTAGCTTCATCATGCGTTCCATATAGGCATTTTCGTCATAGCGTCCCAACATTTCCAGTTCCCGGTTGCCCGTTATAAGCAGGGTAGGCGGCGCATCGCCCCTCACCCAGTATAGTGGGGCATACTGGTCTATTACGGGTTGCTTGTCTGGTATTCCATTTTCTTTACGTATTGTAAAATGCGTGATGCACTGCGGACTAAAGGGAATCAGTCCTGCAATCTTATTAGCATCAATACTATATTTAGCCAGCCATTTCTTATCGAGCCCCACCATAAGGTCGAGATAGCCACCCGCCGAATGTCCTGAGAGGAATATTTTATTAGCGTCACCTCCATATTTCTCAATATTTTTAAAAGCCCATGCAATCGCTCCTGCAGCATCTTCAATATAAACCGGGGCTTTAACCTTAGGGCTTAAGCGATAACCCACACCTATTACACAGTAACCCTTGTCTTTTAATTCCTGCGGAATTTCTTTACTTCCTACCTCTAATCCTCCGCCATGAAACCATACTACAGTAGCAAACCCTTTTGTATTTTTAGGGTAATAAATATCTAAAAGGCACTTCTCTGCTTTATAAGTGTCACCTTTATATTGGGCATCATCATAGTAGCGAATGTTTGTTTTAGTTTCATAGTCGGTTTTTTGAGCGAAAGCAAAGCTTCCGGAAAGAATGAAGAGAAATGCAATAATGTGGTTTTTCATTAGGATATGTTTTGTGAATTGTAATTATAAACCTAATATAAGAAATAGATATTTAACTACAAGAACTTTCGGTTCAAACTAATCTAAAGCAATCACGGTTTTTTGCCAAAAAACAAAAACCCCCGGCTTGTGGCTGGGGGTTCACTATTTAAAGCAAGAAAGGTAAATTACATTATAAAACGTACAATCTGTCCGCTTTTAGTCAGCATCTCCACGCGCACGCGCTGGTTCTCTGCTTTATTGCCCAGTATGCTGCTTACGGTTTCAATATCAGTAGCTTTAGTGTTATTAATGCTAAGGATGATACCGCCTTTAAGCTCATCGTAATATGGCATATAATCTTCATCGGTAATTTCCTTAATTCTTACTCCATAGTCTAATTTAAGATGCTTTTTCTCGGCAGCAGTAAGATCCTGTAGTTCAAGGCCGGAATAAGTAAAGCTGTTAATTTCGTTTTTACTTAGCTTAACAGGTAGTACCACTACATCATTACCGCGTTTTACAGTAACTTTTACCACGTCGTTAGGACGTTTAGTAACAATAGCAGCATTAAGATCTGAGAATCCGTTTACGGTCCTTTCATCAATTTTGATGATTATATCGCCTTTTTTAATACCGGCTTTTTGAGCACCGCTTTTATCGATAACACTATTTACGTAGAAACCTTGAGTGTCTGTAACGCCAAGCTCTTTGCTCACGCTGCTGTTAAGTTCACCACCCTGTACACCCAATACACCGCGTTGTACATTGCCATACTCCATTATATCTTCTATAATTTTACGGGCAATGTTACTTGGCACCGCGAAAGAATATCCCACATATGAACCCGTCATCGATGAAATCATGGTATTGATGCCTATAAGCTCGCCGCGGGTATTAACAAGGGCACCACCACTGTTGCCGGGATTAACCGCAGCATCCGTCTGAATAAAAGACTGTATCCCGTCTTTGCTGAGGTTCCTGGCTTTCGCCGACACGATACCTGCAGTAACGGTACTGTTAAGGTTGTAAGGGTTACCTACAGCAAGCACCCATTCGCCCACTTTCATATCGTCACTATTACCAAAGGTTGCATACGGCAATTTTTCTTTGGTATCAACCTTTAGTAGGGCAATATCCATTTTAGAATCGGTACCCACCACCCTTGCCTTGTACGACCTGTTATTATTAAGTGTAACTTCCAGTTCAGAAGCGTTTTGTATAACATGGTTGTTGGTTACAATGTAACCGTCGGCAGTAATGATAACCCCACTACCGGTGCCTATTTGTGGCTGCGGCTGCCCTCCGCGGGAGCCGTAAAAGAACTCCATCATAGGGTTGCTCGCCGTAGCGTATGATGTGTTTTTAACGTGAACTACGGTATGCACAGCCTGATCGGCCGCCTGAGTAAAGTCTACAGTTTCAGGGCCACCTAAAGACACGTTTCTTGAGTAAGATGACTGCGGAGCAGCTATTGATAATGCAGAAGCCGGATTGGTATTGTCGTTATCAAATACCAGTTTGTAAGCTCCAAGAGTAGTAGCGCCACTTAACAGGGACACTAAAAAAAGGCTTGAAATTCTTTTCATAATAGAAATCAGTATTTAATTTTTTAATGGTTAAAAAATAGCTTAAACTGCGGATGGCAGCATGTATAATGTGTCGTTTATATTTGTACTTTTGCCATATATCTGCACAAAATGGAATACACTTTTTACAAATATCAGGGAACCGGAAACGACTTTGTCATGATAGACAACCGCGATGATATATTTCCCAAAAATGATACCAAACTCGTTGCACAATTGTGTGACAGAAAGTTTGGAATAGGTGCAGATGGCCTTATCTTATTAGAGAACGGCGGAAGTACCGATTTTCGTATGGTGTATTATAATTCTGATGGAAATGAGAGCAGCATGTGCGGCAATGGCGGCAGGTGTATAGTGGCTTTTGCAAATGCATTAGGCATTATAGATAACGAGGCAGAATTTGACGCAACCGATGGAAGGCACCACGCCACTATTGATGAGCACGGAATTATTTCGTTGAGGATGAAGGATGTAAATGCAATATCTGTTTATGAAGATTATGTATTTCTTGATACCGGCTCGCCACACCATGTTGAAATGGTGGATGATTTGCCTAACATGGATATTAAAGGCATAGGAGCCAACATTCGCTATAGCGGGTTGTATGGTAATCAGGGTACTAACGTAAATTTTGTGAGCCAGGTAGGCCCTGACATTTTTTCAGTGCGAACCTATGAGCGCGGTGTAGAAGATGAAACATTGTCTTGTGGTACCGGAGTAACTGCTGTAGCTCTTGCCATGAAATTATTAGGTAAAACCGAAGCGGATTCTATTAACCTGCAAACACCCGGTGGCCACCTTAACGTATCTTTTAAATCTGATGGGAAACACTTTACCCACGTGTATTTAACAGGGCCGGCCCAATTTGTTTTTAAAGGGGAAGCCGAATGGTAACCTTAACCGGTGAAAACATTTATTTGAGGGCTTTAGAGCCGGAAGACCTTGCCTTTATCTATAAACTTGAAAATAATGAGTCCATGTGGGATGTGGCCAATACCCAGACGCCTTACAGTCGGTTTCTTATTCGACAGTATTTGGAAAATGCCCATCAGGACATTTATGAAGCCAAACAGCTACGGCTCGCCATCTGCAAAACCGGAAGCTTTGATGCTGTAGGCCTCATAGATCTTTTTGATTTTGATCCGGTAAACAGCAGGGCAGGGGTTGGCATCATTGTAGAAGATACAACCCACAGAAAAAAAGGATATGGCAGCGAAGCCTTAGCCCTGGTAATAAACTACGCTTTTAAAAAACTGCAAATCCACCAGTTATACGCAAATATAGATTTGGCTAACGTTGCCAGTACAGCGCTTTTTACTAATTTTGGTTTTGAATTAATCGGGATAAAAAAAGACTGGATTAAACGTAATAACGTCTATGTAGACGAAGCTCTCTATCAATTAGTTAATAAACATTAAAACTAAATACATTGAATTTTAAAAAAATCATTGCCATTACATCGGTTGTAGTTGTTATAATCGGTTCTGTTTATGCGTACATAATGTATAAGGATATATTTTCTCCTAATACAACATTCAACGAAAATCAGGTTGCAGTCTTTATACCTACCGGCGCCGATTTCAATCAGGTTAAAGCTTTGGTAAAGCCCTATATAGAAAACATGGAGCGCTTTGAAATGGTGGCCGAAAAGAAAGAATATCCACAGTACGTAAAAGCAGGAAAGTTTGTACTTAAAAATGGTATGAACAGCAATGAATTAATTAATGCTCTTCGCCAACCGCTAACGGTAAATTTATCATTCAACAATCAGGAGACTTTGCACAGGGTAGTAGGGCGTATCTCCCAACAAATTGAACCCGATAGCCTGCAGCTCCTAAAAGCCTTTACAGATAAGACATTTCTTGATGAAAATGGTTTTAATGAGGATAATGTGCTAAGCATATTTATACCCAATACTTACGAGTTTTACTGGAACACTACTGCCACTAAGGTCAGGGACAAATTTATAAAGGAATACAGGAAGTTCTGGACGGCAGAACGTTTAGCTAAAGCAGAGGCACAGGGGCTCACGCCCTTGCAGGTATCTGCCCTGGCTGCAATAGTACATAAAGAGACCGTTAAAAACGACGAGAGGCCGCGTGTAGCCGGTGTATACCTTAACCGCTTTCATAAAGGAATGAAACTGGAGGCCGACCCTACAGTTATCTATGCAATAAAAAAACAATCAGGTGACTTCGATCAGGTTATAAAACGTGTATTTTTTAAAGACCTGCTTACAGATTCACCTTACAATATGTACAAATATGCAGGGCTGCCGCCGGGACCTATTGCAATGCCCGATGTTACTGCTATAGATGCTGTGCTAAATCCGGAAAAACATAACTACATTTATTTTTGTGCAAGCGTTACAAATTTTGGCTATCATGAGTTTGCTGTTACTGCTGCGCAGCACGAGGTAAACCGTCAAAAGTATGTTGCCTGGGTAGAAAAAATGGGAATACGAAGGTAAAATCCTACAAATAAAATTGATTTCCCGGACGGATTTGACCCTGTTCGGGATTTTTTTTGCCCTAAAATGAGTGTTAAAATTCATTAACTAAAATTTTTGGTAACCCCTTTGTTTAAGGGAGATTGCAAGGATGCAACTACAAAAATCAGTGTCTTAACATAAAGTTAAAACCAAGGCACATGCTAAGGTGCTGTATATCAACCTTTGTTTTTGTGTATATTTGTAGCCTGTGAAATTCATAAAGTGACAGTTTATGAGCAATCAAAACTCATGATAAAAAAATGGACATATTTTTTAGGGATATCCCTTTTCATTGCAACGGTTAGTTCAGGCTTTAAAGCAAAAGAAGAAAAACAATTTGGCAGGATAGAAGGTTTTCACCTCGCCGCAGACGAAATTTCTAAGTACTCAGTACCTACAATTGATGAGACAGCAAAGGTTGTCAACCTCAATTTCCCTTTTACCGGCAAATCATATATCGGCTTTAAGCAGGCCATAGGTATAAAAGAAAGCCAGTGCCTTTATAAACTTGTTAACCGTTACGGTTACATGGGCAAATACCAGTTTGGCAAAAGCACGCTTCGTGCGCTGGGCATACACAATACAAAAAACTTTTTAAACAATCCCGGTTTACAGGAACGCGCTTTTAAAGCACTTCTTTGCAAAAACAAATGGGAGTTAAAAAATGAAATCCAAAAATTTGATGGTAAGGTTATCAAAGGGGTGAAGATTACCGAATCTGGACTTCTTGCAGCAGCACACCTGGCCGGAGCCAATTCTGTAAAGATATTTTTGAAGTCTAAGGGCAGCAAAGGTTACAGAGATGGATTTGGCACCTCCTTAAAAAGTTATATCAGAAAATTTGGCGGCTACGATACGTCTGCTATAATTGCCCATCCTGAGCCAAAAGTGAAGTTGAATTAGTACTATCCTAATTTACTGCTTTTAAAATATACCTGTTGTCACAGTTTATCTGTGGCAACCCTGTATTCCGGATCCTCAATAATATTTACATCAATAATAGTCTTAGCGTTTTTAAGCAGTTGCAGGCAGTCGGGGCTAAGGTGTTTCAACCGTAGTACTTTATTTGCCTCAGTATATTTATTGGTAAGTTTATTAAGCGCTTCGATGGCCGACATATCTGTTACACGGCTCTCCTTAAAATCGATGATTACTTCTCCGGGATCATTAGCTACGTTAAATTGCTCTGTAAAGGTGGTAACCGACCCAAAGAATAACGGACCATATACTTCGTAGTTTTTAATGCCATTAGCATCAACATAGGTTTTTACGCGAATGCGCTTAGCGCTTTCCCAGGCAAATACAAGTGCTGATAGTATTACCCCAATTAATACTGCCAACGCAAGGTTGTGAAGTACGATAGTAATTAAAGCAACCACGATACCGGTAAAGATATCGTGCTTAGGCATTTTATTAATTACTTTAAAACTGGCCCACTCGAATGTTCCTATTGCTACCATCATCATTACGCCAACTAAAGCAGCCATTGGCAATTTGCCTATTACAGGTGCACCAAAAAGTATAATTAGCAGTATTGTAATTGCTGCAACAATACCGGATAACCTTGCACGTGATCCAGCCGAAAGGTTTACCAGTGTCTGCGCTATCATAGGGCAGCCACCCATACCAAAAAAGAACCCGTTAGCAATGTTAGCACCTCCCTGGGCTATGCACTCCCTATTGCTGTTACCACGCGTTGCTGTAATTTCATCTACTAAATTCAGCGTTAATAAGCCTTCGGTCAGGCCAACCGCAGCCATGATAAGCGAGAAGGGAAATATAATTTTAAGGGTTTCAAACGTTAACGGGATGTTAGGAACATGAAAGGGAGGGAAGCCACCCTGTACCGATGCGATATCCTGTACCGTTTTTGTTTCGATATTAAAGCCTATTACAATCCCGAATACAACTATAATTGCCACTAACGATGCCGGGACAGCTTTAGTGATCTTCGGCAGGCCAATCACTATGGCTATTGTGAGTGCCACAAGCCCTGCCATAATATATAAAGGTGTACCGCTTAGCCATTCTTCGCGGCCGTTTACCATCGTTTTAAACTGCCCTAACTGCGACATAAATATAACTACTGCCAGTCCGTTTACAAACCCATACATGACGGGCTGAGGTACCAACCGTATGAATTTTCCTAATTTGAATATGCCCACGAGTATTTGTATTACTCCGGCAAGTGCTACCGCTGCAAATACATATTCTATTCCGTTAGCCTGCATTAACGCAATAAGCGTAATAACAGTAGCACCCGCACCGCCAGATACCAGTCCCGGCCTGCCGCCAAATATTGCTGTAATGAGCCCCATTAAGAAGGCAGCGTGCAAACCCACTAACGGAGGGAAACCCGCCAATATTGCAAAAGAGAGCGACTCGGGTATCATGGTCATCGCCACGGTTAAGCCGGCAAGGATTTCATTTTTATAGTTTACTTTTTGGGAAAAATCGAAGAGTCTGGTTTGCATAAAAGAGTATAAGTTTTGCAAAGTTACAAAGTACAAAAGTAGTACGCGAAACAAAATTAAGTACTGGCGTACAAACTTAAGGATATTAATCGTAATATTGCGATAGAAATAAAATATAATGGGACTTACTAAATCTGCCGGATTTACTGCCAGGCAAAATGAATTAGCCACCGCTGCAAAAGCCTTAGGACATCCTGCCCGTATTGCTATAATAGAATATTTGCTGTCTGTAGATACTTGCATCTGTGGGGATATTGTAGACGTATTGCCTTTAGCGCAGGCCACCGTGTCGCAACACTTAAAGGAACTTAAAAATGCCGGACTTATAAAGGGAAGTGTAGAAGGTGCGTCAATTTGTTATTGTATCGATGAAAACGGATTTGAAAAGATAAAGTCATTTTTCGATAATATAATAATGTCCCAAAAAGATAAAAGAAACGATTGTTGCTAATTATAAATATAAATTGATTATGAAGCTATCTGAAATTAAATACCTTTTGGCGGAAGCCGAAGTAGTAAATTTTAAACTGCCCGACGGAACTTTTGTGCCTGAGAATTTTCATGTTACAGAGGTGGGCATGGTTACCAAAAACTTTATAGACTGCGGCGGAGTGGTTCGAAGAGAAGAAGTAGCCAACTTTCAACTTTGGGACGCCGACGACTTTGAGCACAGGCTTAAACCAAAGAAACTGCTGGACATTATTGCATTGTCTGAAAGGGTACTTGGGATAGGAGATTTTGATATTGAAGTGGAGTATCAGAGCGCGACCATTGGTAAATATGATCTTGATTTTGACGGAAAAAATTTTATACTTGTTGCGAAGCAAACAGCATGCCTTGCGCAGGACGCCTGCGGTATACCGGCTAAGCCGAAAGTAAGTTTACAAATGTTAGGGTCCCAGGATGGTGCGGCATGCACTCCCGGCGGCGGATGTTGTTAAATGTAACTATGAAAAATATATTAGTTTTATGTACGGGTAACAGTTGCCGGAGCCAGATAGCTGAAGGTTATTTAAAGTATTATGCTAATGGTAATGCCACGATATACAGCGCAGGGGTAGAGACCCATGGCGTAAATCCGCGTGCTATAGCTATAATGAAAGAAGATGGTATAGACCTATCAAGGCATACATCAAATAACATTGATGAGTATTATAATATCGACTTTGATTACATTATAACGGTTTGCGATAACGCCAAAGAGCGCTGCCCCTACTTTCCTTCTAAAGCACAAAAATTTCATTACAACTTTCCCGATCCGGCAAAGGCGCAGGGGACTGAAGATGAAATTATGTCAGAATTCAGGAGAGTACGGGATATGATTAAAGGTTACGCGGAAGATTTCATTAAGCAATATCTATGTCGCTAAGTATCTTAGTTCCTTAGCGTCTTTAATTAAAACTTATGCACTATAAAAATACACGGCCTGTTATGCAGGTCGGGTACTTCTTTTTTCCATTGGGCAACAGTTTTGGTTTTGATGAGTTCTGTAGGCAGCGTGATGTCTGCGGCTATGCAAAGGTGGGTGGTGGGCTGTAAAGCTAATAGAATTTCCTCCATCATCTTATTATTGCGGAAGGGAGTCTCGATAAATAACTGTGACTGGCTTTTATCCTGAGATAACTTTTCGAAATTTTTTAATGTCGCCCGTTTTTCGCCTTTGTCTATAGGCAGGTAGCCGTTAAAAGCAAAGCTTTGCCCGTTCATGCCGCTTGCCATCATAGCCAGCAGTATAGAAGACGGCCCAACCAATGGCACTACCTGAATACCTTTTTCATGCGCCAGCTTTACAATAGCAGCGCCTGGATCGGCAACGCCAGGGCAGCCGGCCTCACTCATTAGTCCCACATTTTTGCCTTCCATGCAGGGTTGTAAAAAACCGGCATGTTCAGAGGTCTTTGTGTGTTTATTTAAAACTGAAAGTTTTAAATCGGGTTGTTTTTTTGTTGGTAAGATAGCCTTTATAAAACGGCGTGCTGTTTTTTCATTCTCCACTATGTAATGATCTATAAACTCAATAGATTTTTCTATAGTTACCGGCAGTACCTCTTTGGGGTCGGCATCATCGCCAAGAGGCACGGGCAGTAAATATAGTTTTCCTTTAGCAGACATAGATGTAGACATAGCAGATGTATATTAATTGGCTGCAAAAATAGGGATATAAAATTACTTTACGATGCCGTTTTATCGTATCTTAGAGGTAATTAAACCCGAGTGTTATGAACGATTTCATTAAAACAACAGAAATATTCAGAGGATCTTCTATAGAGAGTATGGGTATCATGAATTTACTGGAAAGCAATGGCCTTCCGGTTTATGAAGACAATGCACTCATGGCAACTATAGAACCTTTTGCGGTATCGCCGGGTGGTTTTGGCTCGTCTATTATAAAGGTGGCGCAGGAGGATTACGACAAAGCACTCAAGGTAATAGAGGATTATAATAACGGCGTTAATGAAATAGGTGACGATTCGGTATTATGATACGGATAGTTAAGAATGCTCTTTAATAAGCTTTGCTGCAACTACATCGCAAACCTCGTCGAGCATATCAAAAACTTTATCAAAATCTTTGGCATCGCCATAATAGGGATCTGGCACATCAACTTTCTGTCCGGGAAAGATCTCATCCATCATCAACATTACCTTAGCTTTATCCTGCGGAGTAGGAGCTAATTTTGTAACATCTTTAAAGTTAGAACTGTCCATGACAAAAATATGGTCAAAATCTTTAAAGTCAGATTTTCTAATCTGCCTCGCCTTTTGCATGCTTATATCTACCCCACGGTTTTTAGCTGCAAGTATAGAACGGCGGTCAGGGCACTGGCCGGCATGCCAGTCGCCGGTTCCGGCAGAATCTACAACAAACTTATCGCCAGGCAGTTTAGACTGCAGTATACCTTCGGCCAGAGGAGACCGGCAGATATTACCCAGGCAAACCATTAAAATTTTAACGGGCATTTATACAGATAGTTTCTTATTGATATCGTCTACAAATTTGCGAAACTGCTTGTCTGTAGTAACAAGGTTATCGATGGTTTTGCAGGCATGTAGTACGGTAGCGTGGTCACGGTCGCCTATTTGGGAGCCAATGTTTGCCAATGATGCTTTTGTGAATTTCTTTGCAAAGAACATAGCAAGCTGCCTGGCCTGTACCACGTGGCGTTTCCTGGTTTTAGACTTCAATGTATCTATATCAAGCTGGAAATAATCAGAAACTACCTTTTGAATGTAATCTATAGATATTTCGCGCTTAACGTTCTTAACAAATTTTTCCACCACCATTTTGGCCAGCTCAAGCGTAACCTCACGATGGTTAAAAGATGACTGGGCAATAAGTGATATTATAGCGCCTTCAAGTTCGCGTACATTACTTTTAATGTTGCGGGCTACATATTCTATAATCTCTTCCGGCATCTCTACGCCATCGCCAAACAGGATATTCTTTAATATAGAAACACGGGTTTCGTAGTCCGGCTGGTGCAATTCTGCCGAAAGGCCCCATTTAAAACGGGACAGCAATCGCTGCTCAATGTCCTGCATGTCTACAGGGGCTTTATCTGATGTAAGGATTACCTGTTTTCCGTTTTGGTGCAGGTGGTTAAAGATGTGAAAGAACACATCCTGAGTACCGGTCTTGCCCGAAAGGAATTGTACATCATCTATAATAAGCACATCTATTAACTGATAGAAGTGAATAAAGTCGTTACGGGTATTGCGTTTTACTGAGTCAATATACTGCTGGGTAAAGATCTCTGCAGATATGTACAATACTGTTTTATCAGGGTACTTATCTTTTATCTCGATACCAATAGCGTGTGCCAAGTGGGTCTTGCCTAAACCAACACCGCCAAAAATAAGCAGGGGGTTAAACGATGTTCCACCAGGTTTATTAGCCACAGCTAATCCAGCCGAACGGGCAAGCCTGTTAGCATCTCCTTCAAAAAAATTATCGAAGCTGTAATTTGCGTTAAGCTGTGATTCTATTTTTAAATTGCGAATGCCGGGAATGATAAAAGGGTTTTTAAGTTCCGGGTTTTTATTTTGCAATGGCACGTCTACCTCCTGCGGTTTTACAGGGGCGCGGTGGGCACTTGGCAGCTGCTCTGTAAAAGGCTGTTTGTTGCCAAAAGTGTTTTCCATTTTAATTTTATACAGTAACTTAGCGCCGGTTCCAAGTTCTTTAGTAAGGGCAACTTTTAACAACTTTACATAGTGCTCCTCAAGCCATTCGTAAAAGAACTTAGAGGGTACCTGGATATACAGAGCGTTGTCTGTTAACTCAACTGCCCTGATGGGTTCAAACCAGGTCTTGTAGGCCTGATCCTGAATATTGTCTTTTATAAATATCAGACAGTTTTCCCATACCGATTGCGCAGTTTTAGTCATATATCCTGAATCTTAGTTGTTTATTATTTGTTGTCTTACAAAAAGAAGGCCAAAGATTACGCCCCTTTTAGGGAGAACAAATATGTGCCTAATTTTCCTCAAAAAAAAACGTCGGGTGTATTGATTTTAATAAAAAAATATTGTAAGCGGAGTAATCTAAAATTAATAAAATATTAACATTAAAAACACATGGATTTTCACGAAATTAAGATAAGAGTTCGCTATGCAGAGACCGATCAGATGGGTGTTGTTTATCACGGAAATTATGCACAATACTTTGAAATGGGACGGGTAGAATGGCTTAGAAATCTGGGACTTAGTTACAGTGTAATGGAAAAGCAGGGGGTAATGCTTCCGGTAGTGTCATTGTCTATGAATTATAAGAAACCGGCACGCTACGACGACCTATTAACTGTAAGAACAATCTTTAAAAAACAAGAGTCGGTTAAGATAGAATTTGACTATGAAATATTCAACGAAGAGGGTAAGTTATTAACAACGGGCAACTCTGTCCTGGTATTTGTAGATATGAAAACAGGACGCCCTGTTGTGCCTCCGGAGTATGTAAAGGAGAAGATAGGCTCCCTAACCCCCAAAGGGGGAATTTAGCTTCCCTCTGTTAAATTTTGAATGAAATGAATAGTATTTTCTATTTCAGTGCGAGTAAGAATTCCCCTTATGGGGTTAGGGGGCAACTGTCACCTCATACAAATTTTCGAATGCCTCAAGAACCATTGGGGCATTTTTTTTTCGGGTGGAAATAACTATTTCACAATCCATATCCATTTTTTGGGAAACAATATCCAGATTCTTTTCTTTAATCACTCGCATGACCTTATTCATAACTGCATAGCCAAATTTGAGTGTGTAGTTTACGTCAATTGTTTTCTCGATAATATCAGAAGCTTCCAGAGCCATTTGTGCCGATGTACGGTATGCAGAAATTAACCCGCCTACGCCTAATTTTACACCGCCAAAATATCGTACTGATACGACGAGCACATTGGTAACTCCAAAGCTCTGTATTTGCCCGTAAATGGGCATGCCTGCGGTATTGTTGGGCTCGCCATTATCTGATGTGCGGTAATAAATTTTATCGGTGCCTAACTGAAAGGCATAACAGCAATGCCCCGCAGAGGGATGCCTTTTCCTGACTTCCTCCAAGGAGCTTTTAACCTCTTCGTCGGTCGTAACAGGAAATGCATAGCCAAAGAACTTACTGTTCTTTTCTTTAAACAGAGTTTCGTCAGAAGGAGAGGAGAGGGTTTTGTAAGTGTCGTTTTCCAAGTTGGTAATTTAGAACACCAAAGATATTCAATAAAAACAATTGAAAAGCTACTCTAAAATACTATACCCGATAGGCTTAAATGCATAATTATTAGACATTTCTGCCGAACATGCCGTGATGCCAACAATTAAATCCATCGCTGCCTCAATAATTATATAGTCGCCTGCGCGGCTTTTAGGCGGCAGTACATCTACCTTACCGGTATCTCCGTTTACAGTAACATTCATAAACACATTAAAAGTAATGGGAATATCATCCGGGCCTATTCCGTAAGGCGCAAGGGCTTCGCACAAATTACCAAAACAGCCGTGGTGTGGGTGTTCATGTCCATATATTATCCTGAAGGTATCGGCACTGCATGGTGTAAGTAGAAAATCGTGTCGGCCAACGGTATCCTCAATAATGTTAAACATTATGTTGCTCCTGTTAGAGTAAAAAGGATGGCCTGTTGTTAAAAATATGGTCTCGGCGTAGTCTATAGTTCGGCCGGAGGAAAGGTATTCTTTTTTGTCGTTCAAGTTGTAGCACAAAAAGTCAGACACTTGTTCTCCTTCTATATCTACTATTTTTACTCGCTGCCCTTTTTTGAGTATAAATGATGAGCCGCTACGCGGACTGATTACGTTTAGATTGTTCATGGTTAATATGTAAAGGGCATTTCCAGCTATTGTCCAGCCTTCTGCCTGTGTATTGATAAACTTCTGATGATGCTCCAAAATCGTTCAACATAGGGTTAATGTCTCCCGCAAGAGCAATGTCCCTTTTGCGCACAATATTTTTCATCTTGTCATATTGGCGGGCTTCCCTAAGCTGCTCGAACTGCGCATGGGGGTTAAATACTAAGGCAGGGTATTTAAATCTTCTTGCCGGCCTGCTGCTTGCCGGGTGCATGCCAATTATAAAAAAAGCTTCGCCTTTAAGGCTGAAACTAAAATTGTCCGATTCCGGGTCGCTGTCTACGCGGCTGTCATATTCATGCAGCTTAGCATCCATGTTAGAAAGTGCCTGAAGGCGTGACCAGAAAAAATGATCGAACATTGCTTCGTTCTCTATATCGTCCTGGTTAAAAATGACTACAGCACTATGAAATATTTTATCTGAAGCGCGGTAAGTATCTGCGAAATTATAGATGAAATCTAATATAGCTTTATCATCTTTTGGGCAGGCCATGTGGCCGGCAACCATTACATTAAGTTGTTCTTTGCTAAGGGCAGCTTTTGCAGCTACACAAGGAAAATCCCTATTTTCAATGTACTCCATCCACTCATTTATAATCGCTTTATCGTTGTCCATCTGAATACCATTTTCTAACAGCCTATATACCGCTGTTACATTATTGTATTCAAATTTTGCATTTTAATATTCTTATTCAAACCATTTTATATATCCTTTAGGCTTTGGCAGCAAAGTTTATGACGGCTTTTATAAGGGTTAAGATTAACTTAACAGGACAAGATAGACGCTATGGGCAAAATTGTAAGTAGGACTCGCTAAGATTTTTCAGCTTTAATAATGGCTTTTTCGAAAAGGTCTACTACATCTTCTTCTCCCTTCTTTAGGTTCCATACTACAAATCCCAATTCGGCTGCAGCATCGGTATTAAATTTCTTATCGTCTACCATAAGGGTGCGTTTGGGCTGCAGGTCCTGGTGGTTGTTAAGTACATAATTAAAAGCATCATGATTAGGCTTACGAATGCCAATTTCATGCGAAAAATAGATCTTCTCGAAACACTGATAGAAGTCGCTATAAAAAGAGGCACCGGCCTCATCTTCAAATTTTTCAATATGAATAGGATCGGTGTTACTAAGCAGAAACAACCGGTAGTTTTCTTTCAGCTTTTGTAGAAACTCCAGTCGGTATAACGGAAAGTCGGCAATGCCGGCATTCCAGGCATCTTTAATAGCCTCGAGGGATGCGCCATTAGTGTGCGGCTGAATGCCTTCAAGATATTGTTCGCTGGTTATTTTTCCGGTTTCCAGTTTTTCCTCCAGTTCTTCGAGGGCGTCATTCCATTCGTAAATCCCAATTTTAGCAAGAGCATCTACTTTAGATTGTTTGTCTTTATTTAAAAAGACATCGCCCATATCAAATATTATTGTGTTAACCATGGTTTTGGTATATTGTTAATTGGTCCTGTAGTATATCAATCTTCTCTTTTGCTACAGCTTTAAATTCAGGTGCTTTGGTACCGTTACTAAAAACCGCAGTACCTTTAAAAACCCTTGCTTCATCCCACAGGTCTGCATCTATAAAAGTTTGCAGTGTGTGGCGTCCCCCCTCTATAATAACCGAGAGAAGGCCATACCCGTGTAAAACTCTCATCATTGCATTAGGTAAATCTGAGTCAAAGGGCACCGTTTCGTAGAGAAGGTTGTCTAAATTAACTAAATTGTGCTGTGCAGCTACTACAATTGTCTTAATTTTTGAATTTTTTACGTAATAAGATTCATCAATACGGTTTTGACGGTTCAGCACAACACGAACAGGGTTAGGGCCGGTCCAGGCGCGTACATCCAGTTGCGGGTTATCGTCCAGCACCGTCTGTGTCCCTACAAGTATAGCTGCTTCTTCGCTCCGCCATTTATGTACTAATTGGCGGGAGTATTGGTTGGTAATCCATACCGGTTTCTTTTCCGCTGCAGTATCCTGCTTTCCATCAATCAAAACATTCTGATACCTTTTTTCAGGGCTTAGAAAACCATCGGCGCTCTCTGCCCATTTTAATATAATGTAAGGGCGTTGTTTTTCATGAAACGTAAAAAATCGTCGGTTGCTTTCCCTGCATTCTTTTTCCAATATACCAACCGTTACATTGCAGCCAGCCTCCCTGAGTTTACGAATGCCGTTGCCTGATACCTTTTCGTGAGGATCTGCAGTGCCAACTACAATGTTTTTTATTTTATGACGGATAATAAGATCGCAGCAGGGTGGGGTTTTGCCATAGTGGCTGCAGGGTTCCAAGCTTACATATAATGTAGCCTCTGATATAAGGTGCAGGTCTTCCGTCTTAACCGAATTAATACAATGTACTTCGCCATGTGGGCCGCCATAAGCTGACGTATGGCCTTCGCCAATGATCCTGTTTTTGTAAACGAGCACAGCACCGACCGATGGGTTGGGCATAGCGGCACGCATACCCGATTCGGCAAGCTCAAGACAGCGCTGAATGTAGTTCTCGTGAGTCATAATTTAAGTTGCAAAGTCTCAAAGTTACAAAGTTTTTATGCACTGTATATTTTTTACGAACTACCGAATCTAAATAATGGTAGCTTTGCAGTATGGAAGCAAACATAAGGGAAATACAGCCGAAGGATAATCGGCACATTGCGGCACTTATAAGGCAGGTGCTTATAGAGCACGATGCGCCGAGAGTGGGCACGGCTTATGCCGATACATCATTAGATGCACTTTCGGAAGTTTATGCTGCTGCAAACTCTGTTTATTACATTGTAGCTCTTACCTCTGACTCATCTTTAATGGATAGGGGAGAAGAAAAAGTAATAGGTGGTTGTGGTATTGCCCCTTTAGAGCATGGAGACCCAAAAATTTGTGAATTGCAAAAGATGTACTTTGCACCTGAAGCCCGGGGTACCGGACTTGCTGCAAAATTGTTACAAAAATGCCTGGACGCTGCAAAGTCATTTGGCTTTACAAAGTGTTATCTTGAAACACTGCCTAATATGGATGCCGCCCAAAAGCTATATTCCAGGTTTGGCTTTACTTACCTTGACGCTCCCCTTGGCAACACCGGCCATAGCTCTTGCCCGGTGTGGATGATTAAAAACTTAGTGTAAATTTGTTTAAGGTTTAATGTTTCCCGAGTACTGCTAATGTATATTTGACGTATCAACTTTAAGAAAAACCTTAAGACCTGAAACAAATGTTATTAAAAGATTACCGCACTCATTTTATAGAAAAACTCACACCTTTATATGATGTTATGGAGGCAGAACGCTTTTTTACCATTAGCTTGGAGGAACTTAAAGGCTGGAAACGCGTAGATGTTGCACTTAATCCTCATGCCGAATTATCGGCAGATGAAATAGCAACGTGGGATGTGGTACTCGCGGCATTAGAACAACAAAAGCCAATACAATATATATTTGGGCGCACACATTTTTATGGTCTTGATTTTGAAGTAAAAGAGCATACCCTTATACCACGGCCTGAGACAGAAGAGCTTGTAGAGTGGGTTATACATGAAAATAAGAGCAGGGGCAGGGTAACAATCCTTGATATTGGTACAGGATCAGGGTGTATAGCAATATCGCTGGCTAAAAACCTACCTGATGCGCAGATATTTGCTATAGATGTATCTGCAGGCGCATTAGAGGTGGCTAAAAAAAATGCATTGAACAATAATGTGAATGTTACTTTCATTCAGCAGGATATTCTTGCCGCTGAAAAATTGGAAGATCAGTTCGATGTTATTGTATCTAATCCTCCTTATGTTCGTAATCTCGAAAAGGCGGAGATAAAACCAAATGTGCTCGACTATGAGCCTCACCTTGCTTTGTTTGTAGACGATAATGATGCACTGCTATTCTACCGGAAAATTGCGCTTTTAGCTAAAGGGAACCTGCCCCAAAACGGAAAGGTCTACTTTGAAATTAATCAATACTTAGGTTTAGAAACAGCACAGATGCTGGAAGAATTTGGCTTTGCAAATGTAGTATTACGAAAAGATATGTACGGTAACGACAGGATGCTTTCCGGGAATTCAGATTTCAAAAAATTAGATCGAGCTTGGTAGGAAGAGTTTGATCTGTAGGATTATCTGTAGATTAAGAATTCCTAAACTGTCACCAAGATGGAATTTGCCTAATACCGCGACGCGACCGAAGGCTAACTTTACTCGTACCTCAAAGCTTCAACAGGATCTAAAGCAGCTGCCTTAATAGCGGGATATAACCCTGAAACTATTGTTACAACAACAATGGTTGTAAGCGCGGCAAAGATTGCCATCCAGGGTATCGGGAAGGCAATGTTCATAATAAGGGTTGCTAAAAACGCGGTGCCAAGCCCCAGAAAAGTGCCAAGCATCCCACCCATAAAACAAACAATAAGCGTCTCTGTAAAAAACTGCATTGCAATAGTATTTTTCTTAGCGCCTAACGACTTCCTCACACCAATTTCCCGGGTGCGCTCTGTAACAGATACCAACATTATGTTCATTAATGCGACTGATGAACCGAAGACAGTGATGATACCTATAACCCAGGCAGCAATACTAAGGGTTTGAATTTGAGATAGTAACGACTCTAAAAGTTCGTCGCTCCGTTCTATGCCAAAATTATCGGTAGTTTTAGGGTTCAGGTTGCGCACGCGGCGCATGGCAAGGATAGCCTCGTCTACAGCAGCGTTTAAAAAATCCTGATTAGCAATAGTAACTTTTATACTATAGTCTATGTTTGGGGCGGTAAAAAGCGACCGCGCTAGCTGGATAGGTATAATAAGGTTAAGGTCCTGACGATTACCAAAAGTTGATCCTTTAGCTTTTAGGACGCCAATTACTTTAAACCGCGCGCCGCGTATCGATATTGTTTTGCCAACAGGGTTTACATCTTTAAATATTCCCTTTTCAAAATCTGACCCTATAATGCAAACGTAGTTATTGTTGCTAATGTCGAAATTATTAAAATTGCGCCCGTTTGTTGTCTCAAGACCCGATGTGGGCAGATAATTTTCATCAGCGCCAAGAATAGTAATTTCAGGGTCGGTCTTTTTGTCAAGGTATTTTACCTCTACATTGCTGGCAGCTGTAAAGGATAACGATGTTGTTGCCCCCGGGAAATTATACTTTTCGCGAAACTCATTGGCCTGAGGGTAAGTTATTACCGCATTAACCCTGGCATCACGTCTGTTTTGGCGGCCTATCTGTCCGGAAAAATCATAACGGCTAATAGAAAAAGTATTGGCACCCATGGCGGCAAAGTTGCCCGATAATGTGTTTTCGAGCACTGCTACTCCTGCAAGTATTCCTACCAATGCCCATACGCCAAGACCTATAATACATACAGTAAGTATGGTGCGCAGCAACTGGCTTTTTATAGAACCTAAGGCAATTTTAGTGTTTTCGGCAAAGAGGTTAAACATATGCTGATTTTTTGCTAAAGTAAGAAAATTTCAGGGATCTTTTCTCTGAATAATATATCGTATTGATTGCTTCCATAGATAGTATCAAATTATAATATCTTATTCCCCATCACCAGGGACAGGGCGGGGGTGAGGATTTCTAAAACAATCCAAACATCTAAAAATCTGTTTTGCTATCTTTGCACTTCTTAAAATAAGCATCATGGCAAAACCGGGAATACCAAAGGGCACGAGAGATTTTTCACCTGCAGAGGTGGCTAAACGCCAATATATAATTGGGGTGATAAAACATCATTTTGAGTCGTTTGGCTTCCAGCCTATTGAAACACCTTCATTTGAAAACTCTGAAACCCTTATGGGTAAATATGGAGAAGAAGGCGACAGGCTTATTTTTAAGATATTAAATAGTGGTAACTTCTTTTTTGATAAAAAAGGGATTGAGCTTCCTCAGTCTTTAAATGAACTCCTTGTAAATTCTGCCGAGACAATATCTACAGAGCAACTGGTAGACCTTAACCGTTTTACAGGAAAAATATCAGAAAAGGCATTGCGATATGACCTGACTGTACCTTTTGCCCGTTATGTAGTACAGCACCAAAATGAAATTGAATTTCCATTTAAGCGTTATCAGATACAGCCGGTTTGGCGTGCCGACCGTCCGCAAAAAGGGCGTTACCGCGAGTTCTTTCAGTGTGATGCCGATGTTGTAGGCAGTACTTCGTTATGGCAGGAAGTAGAACTGGTGCAGTTATATGATGCTGTATTTACTACGCTTGGGATTAGTGGTGCAACCATAAAAATTAACAATAGGAAAGTACTTAGCGGCATTGCTGAGGTGATAGGCGCTACAGATAAATTAATCGACTTTACGGTAGCTTTAGATAAGCTCGACAAAATAGGTGAAGATGGGGTTAAAAAAGAAATGCTGGAGAAAGGCCTGACTGCAGATGCCATAGAAAAAGTACAGCCGCTGTTTAATTTTACAGGCAGCATTGACGAAAAATTACAGAAGCTAAGCGAACTTTTATCATCATCTGCCGAAGGTACAAAAGGCGTAGAAGAGCTGCGATTTATTTGCGAAAATGTTGCAGCATTGGGCCTTGGCAAATCAATACTCGACCTGGATGTTACCCTAGCACGCGGACTGAATTACTATACAGGTGCCATATTTGAGGTAGCTGCCCCTAAAGAAGTAGCTTTAGGATCTATAGGAGGGGGCGGCCGCTATGATGACCTTACAGGTATTTTCGGCCTGAAAAATATGAGTGGTGTTGGAATTTCTTTCGGCCTTGACCGTATTTACTTAGCGCTGGAAGAACTTGGCTTGTTCCCTGATACTGTTACCAATGGGACAAAAGTATTGTTTATAAACTTTGGGGAGAAAGAGGCATTATATGCGCTACGTGCCATAAAGCAGTTACGTGAAGCAGGCATTAAAGCAGAATTATATCCGGATAATGCTAAAATAGGCAAGCAGTTTACCCATGCTGATAAACGCGCGATACCCTTCGCAGTGCTTACCGGCGATGCCGAAATTGCCGCAGGCACATTTACGCTAAAAAATTTAGTTACAGGTGAACAGGAAAATCTAAACTTTAATGAATTGGCGGAAAAACTAAACTAACTTCCCTGCTTTTATTTAGTCAAACATAAACAAAAAACCCCGCATTAGCGGGGTTTTTATTAATAGCATTACAGTCCATCTATGGCTGCGAAATTTGCATTCGCGTATTTTATAATTCTAATCCCCAAAATCAAAAAAAGCCTTTAATGTGCGTAATACTACTATAACTGATATAACTACTATTTATTATTTGCATATAGTGCTGCAACAAAAATAATATATTTTCTATAAAAATAAAGCGTTTGCGGCATTAAAACAAATTTTCGATTTACTTTTTAATTATTTGAAATAAAAAATCCCGCTAAACGCGAGTTTAACAGGATTTGCTTTTCAATGTATAGTATTAAATTACTCTACAGTGTCAAGAAGGTTTACCTGGTTTAGAGGAACCTCACCTGTGGTGTCCTGAAGTATTTCAATACCTAAAATTTCGAAAGGGCGCTCAATCTGGTTGCCATTCGTATCAAGGTATTCTAATACAAGCTCATCAAAGCTATCCGGGTGCAAAGTAATTGCAACACTATCGGTTAACTCATTCTCTACAATAAAGTTACGCATTGCGTCAAGGGTAATTTTTTCCATGTTTTTCAGAATTTTAGGTTAGTATAAAAGTATATATTTATCTGAATAAAATATTGTTAAAAGTGTTAAATATTGATAATTTAACATTTAAAGACCCTATCTGTAAAGAATAATACATAAATTCTTGTTAATTTTTTAGTATAATATTTTTTTTATTTGTTAATTTAGTGTTTTTCTTCTTTTAAAAGGGTGAACGTTTTGTTATAGTGCTGATATTATTAACGTTATCGATATAGTATGCATGTATGGTAACGCGTTTGTCCTTTTGTAAGAATAAGATTTTTAATTTAAAAAGCTTCATTTTGAAGCATACTTCGGATGCTTCTAAAATTCAGTTTTATACCAGACTTAAACATTTATATCCTCGGACATTTAATCGTTACAGATCAAAACTGCACTGATTGCGATGTAAATCTAACCTATAGCCGTAAACAAAAAAATACCCACTAATGGGTATTTTTAAGCTATTATTTATTGATGAGCAATTAACGCATTACCTAAAGTCAATTATTCCTTCGCCGTTATTGCCGCTTTTAGGGGTGCGGTTAATCGCGGCATCCCAGTTTACAGATGGATATTTCTTTTTAAATTCCTGCAGGTCGCGGGAGAAGTAGTCAGCTACAAAAATGCGGGCCGATCCTTTTTCAGCTACATCCTTATAATCCAGTTCGCCCACATAGGTTATTTCACCCTTTTTAATTTCGAAAGGTATTGCAAAAAGTTTACTGCTGCTCACCATGCCGTTAGATCCTAAATGATCGAGATAGCTGTATTGAGTAAAGGCATAGCTTCCAGGTTCGCGTTCTATAACAACAAGGTAGGACTTCTTATCATTAAAGTCTCCGTTAAAACCTTTGCCTTTATTTTCTCTCCCGCTTATAAGTATCTTACCGGCATTACGCTTTTTAAAGCTCTTATCTCCGCTCTGTGCATTGTAGAAAAAACGGTAGATGTCATTCACCGGTGTGTCGCCTTCAAACGTTATGGTCGCTATGGCAACGCCTTTCTCGGGGGAAGGGGTATAGGTAGTCGCAGGCATAGCATCGGTAGAAGCAGACTTACAACTTGTTAATAACAACATCAGCAACACGATTATATAGGAGCAGTATTTCATTGTATAATTGATTTAGAGATACAAAGTTAAACCAAATTGCAATCCCCATTAGTTAAAAGAAATATTTTATATTTGGCCGTAAACAAATCCCTATGAAAAAGATAATACTACTCCTTATTATATGTGCAGCATTTACCTCGTTCATAACTGCGCCTAAAAACACTTTTACTATTGTGGGCAGTTGGGCAGAAGACAAACGTACCGCACCATCGTTTGTATTTGATAGTGAGGGCTATGCAAAGGTTGTTTTAGACGGAGTGCTAAGGGGTGGGAAAGAATTTATATATAACGGACACAATGCAAGTATAACCTATACTGTTAACCTTGATGTTAGTCCGCACGAACTTAAGATTGTGATGAACACTCCGGATGCTGATACAAAAGAAACCCTGACCGGAATTTTTACTGTTGTAGACGAAAATACGATAACCCTATCATATACAACCGATAATAGGCCAAACGAATTTTATCAATATGAATTATTCAGCACCACTTATAAACGTGTGAAATAATTTACGGAATCTGATAGTAGTAATTTCCTGGTTGTTGCCTAATTATGTAACATCTTTGTGCAATACTATAAAAGGGTAATTTTCAACATATTACTTTAACGTAACCTTATAACTTATTAACAAAACGCTGTATTTTGCTTAAGGATGGTATGGGTAATTTTACATTATATCCAATAAAGGAAATAATAATTAAAATCTACCATTATGTCATTTAACAGCAACGACCACAAAGAAGGCAAAGTAGCCAAAACGATTGAAAAACAAACAGCTAAAATTCCTTCCGATGTATTTCTTTGGGCAGCATTAGGCTCAATGGCAGTATCTGCAGGATTAAAAATCGCAGGCCAAAAAACAACGGCTCTTTTTGTAGGCCAGTGGGCTGCTCCATTTCTACTATTAGGAGTTTACAATAAAATCGTTAAACTTGAAGGTAGCGATAAGGACGACAAAAATCCGATAAGCGGCTATGCAGAACCGGAAGATGACGATCAACTATTCGGATAAGAAAATTTATGAAAAGCCTGTACAAAATTATACAGGCTTTTTATTTATGATCTTATTTTTAACATTCGTTCAGGATAAACCTTATTCTTCTTCCTTTTAATCTTCGTTCAGGTTCAAAAGTGCTCATTTGAGTTCTCCAGAACCTTTCAAAACATAGGTAAGACAACAGCGGACAAGATAGAGCATCTGTATCTGTTTATTTTAACGATTGTTTATTCCCTGTTATCTCCGCAAAGTCATGCGGATATTTTTTGCTTAATAACTCAACAAATTAATATGAAAAACACCCGACTCAAAATAATGCTTGCGCCACTATTATTTTCTGCAGCGCTCTTTGCACAAAAGGGGCTTCCGCCAATGCAGGATACCAAATCTACGCAGGTTACGAATTATCCTACAATGATGGAATTTAGCCCATCGCTTGTAAATGACCTAAAAGTACCTTCAGGATGGAAGGTGAGTGTAGCGGCATCAGGCCTTGGTAAACCGCGCATGATGTACATGAGCCCCAACGGCGAACTGTATGTTACCCGTCGTGACGCCGGCGATGTGCTTTTACTAAAAGACACCAACAAAGACAACAAATTTGACGACCTTTCTACTGTAGTTGCAGAATTTCCCGGGGTACACGGAATAGCTGTTAATGAAGGCTATATGTATCTGTGTAACAATAATAAATTAGTGCGTTATAAAATGAACAATGACGGGACACTTGGCAAACAGGCAGATACCATTGCTAATAACCTCCCGTCAGGTGGCCAGCACGGCAACAGGACTATGCACTTTGGCCCAGATAAAATGTTATACCTATCTGTTGGCAGTACCTGTAACGATTGTAAAGAAGGCGATAAAGAAACTGCTGCCATGCTACAAATTGACACTAAAACCGGGAAGCGAAAATTATATGCCTCAGGGCTTAGGAATACTATAGGGTTTGACTTTCACCCAAAGACAGGAGAGATGTGGGGTATAGACAATGGCAGTGATACTAAAGGAGATAACTGGCCACCGGAAGAACTTAACAAGATAGTTATGGGTGGCAACTATGGTTTTCCTTATGCTTATGCAAAGCAGGAAGTAGACCAAAGCCGTGAAGACCCCATAGGTAATACCAAAGAGAATTACGCTAAAGCCACTAAGCCATCGGTTTTAGAATTCCAGGCTCATGGCGCACCTATAGATTTTAAGTTCTTTAACAGCACAGCATCAGGGTTTAATGGTGACGGACTTGTGTGCTGGCATGGGTCATGGAACAGGTCGGCTCCGGTTGGGTTCAAGGTGGAGCGCGTTATTTTTAAGGATGGCGTAGCAACAGGGTCTGAAGATTTCCTGACAGGATTTTTAAAAGGCGACAAGCGTTTTGGACGTCCCGCCGGTCTTGCTATTACAGCTGCCGGAGAAGTTTATGTATCTGATGATGCTAACGGAGTAATTTATTGTATTAAAAAAGCGTAACACATGAAAAAGATATTATTTATACTAACACTTGCGGCAGTACCCATGCTTGCCCAGGAAAAATATAAGGCACCTGCGCCAAACGAAAAACCGTCTCCGGTCAACCCGATGCAGAAGCCTACAATCCGTATAGAATTTGAAGCTCCGGAATCCTACCCTGAAGGGGTGGCTTATGATAAAGCGGCTAATGTATTCTATGTATCATCTGCCCGTTTAGGGACAATTGGTAAAGTAAGTCGTGACGGCAAATACACGCAGTTATACGCAGATAATACATTAAAATCGACTTACGGACTTAAAGTTTCGCCCGATGGCAAAAAGCTTTATGCGGCTGCAGGAGATGCAAACTACAGCAAATTCAGCACTCCCGATACGAAAAAGAAGATGGCCCGACTGCTGATTATAGACGTTAAGACGGGCAAGAAAATATCAGATATCGACCTTTCTAAATTAGTACCAGGCGAACACTTTCCTAACGATATTGCTTTTGATGCAAAGGGCAATGCATATGTAACCGACAGTTTTGCAAATGCTATTTACAAAGTTGATACAGCAGGAAAAGCCACTGTTTTTGCAAAGAGCGACCTGTTTAAAACAGAAGGTGTAGGGCTTAACGGAATAGTATTTAATCCTGCCGGTTTCTTTATTGTAAACAGCAACGCTAAAGGAGAATTGTTTAAGATTGATGCGACAGGAAAAGCCGTTACAACGATTAAGATCGATCAGTTTTTTCCTGGTGCCGACGGCATGCTGCTTAATGATAACAATACTGTTACTGTTGTGCAAAATGGCGGTGCCAATAAAATTCATAAAATTAAAACTACCGATAATTGGGCGACTGCAAAACCTGTAGAGGCTACCAGTGGCGAGGCGCGTTTTGCTTACCCTTCTACCGCTGCGATGGCAGGTACAGAGATTTGGATCATGAACGCCAACTTTAATGAACTTACCGAAGGTAACAACGTGCCTTCTAAAACTTTTACAGTGCAACAGGCAGTATTTATGCCGGTTATGTAGTGTAAATCAGTAGTTACATATCGATCAAATTAAAAAACGGATACCAGAGCGGTATCCGTTTTTTTATAATCTGATTGTATGATATTCTACCTATATTGAAATTAAGTGAGTAATCTCTCATCTAATATCTAATATCTGGTATCTTATTTCTATTCCAATATATTTAAAAATTTCAATCCAAATACAATCCCGTCAGTCTGGTAGCCGCCCTGATAGGCGCGCACATAGTCAACACGCAGCATACGGAATTTACCAAAGCCTATGTTGTCAAACCCGGCGGTAAATTCCTGGTATGGCTTGGTATCCGGAGTTGCAAGGGCATGATAGCCCACGACAAGATTCCATTGTAGCAGGTTAAGCACTGGTATCTTGTTCATAATGTACCCTTTAAAATTATGTTCGGCATGCAACTCGAGATACGAGTTATGAGTGCTTTGGCTGTAATACGGCATCAGATTGAACACATTCAGATAGCTTTCAGTTGTGCCTATGTGTGTCTGGTTGCCATTAAAGTGTTTATAATCTACAAACGATATCCCATCAGCATTAAAGAATTTTCCTGCCTTAACGTTTATGCCAAGGTCGCCCTTATTGCCTATGGTTACGTTGTACATGGCACGGGCCGCTATAAAATCGTACTCATAATTTTTTTCGCTTCCGGCAAAAGCCTTTTCATACTGTAGTGCGAGGGTAGGGTAGTTGCTATCGCTCACATTTATTTTTCCGTCGGGGCGGGTAATGTATTTTTGCCCAAACCTAATGTTTGCAACAACCCCGGCCTTCATTAAGTGATGAGTATTAAAAGCGGGGAACTCATCAGTTTCAGGCATTAGTGGGTTGTTAGAGATATAATCATCATTAGCATCTTTTATAAGTACCCAGTCAGCGTTATTAAAAAGTGGTTTCCTGCGCGAATACTCGCCATATCCTGTTAACGACAGTCCTGTAAAAGCCTCCTGACTGTATTGAATACGCGCAAAAGTCTTATCATACAACTTCATATAGTTATCTTTAAAAAACAAAGTACTTATGGAGTTTATGATGGGGCTAATAGGTTCTGCCGGATTAAACTGCGTGGCAACGCTTCCACCAAGTATACTCAGGGTAGCGTAGTTCTTACGATTGAAACGGTGGTTAAAACTTCCCTGCACACGCAGGCGGTCTTCGGCAAATCCATAATTAAATTTTGTGCCTATATAAGTATACTTTCCAGTTTCCTCGTCATACTTTGTATAAGACAGACCGGTGCCCACACTCCAGCCCTGCACGGTATTGTAACTAAGCGATGTGATATCTAAAAGACCATCATAAGTAAAACGTGTTTTCTTAAAAGAGTTCTTATAGCTATAGCCTGTAAGTACATCAAATATTTTAAACTTGTTAGACTTCCTGTCTAAGGAGTCCATGTAAACTTTAGATGTATGCAGCGTCTGTATACTGTCTTTCTTTACATAATCAGTAACCTCTTCGTCTGTTAGTGGTATGGGCCTTGTTGCATTCCAGTAAACAGAGTCTTTCTTATTCGAGTTTTCTTCTACAAAAACAATCTCTTTACCAAAGGTTTTTTTATCAAAGCTGTCATGAAATATATAATTGGTGTATACGTGGGTAAACTTACCGGTAAAGGTGATGCCAAACATGCCTGCTTTAAAATCAAAGCTTTGAGAGTTCTTTGCCCATATGCGGCTGGTGGTGTTGTAGCTAAAGTTCTGTTTCAGGTTTAGTGTTTCCATCAGCGGTTCCTGCGCACGGTATCCCTTAATATCTACATCTATGGCATATATGGCCCAACTGTCGTCTACAATATAAATATAGCCTTCAAATACCGGCTCCTTATCGCGCCTTGGAATAAGTTTTATCTTATTAATCTGGTTATTATTATCGTCAAAAAATGTTCCTTCCAGCTTAAACCTGTAGTAATTAAAGGCATTTGTTGCGATAGGCGATACCATGTTGATGTTAAAATCGACATAGTTATTGTAAAAATTATAAAAGGTTCCCATAGCCGTATTGTAGCTAAAGCCCCTGTCATTACCACTTATCTTAGAGGCAATTATGCGCTCTTTTACATTATCGGGCTGCTCAAATGTTATTTTGCTTACCGTCTCGCTCAGGTATATAATACCGGTGCCTGTGCTGTCTACCATCCCCTCCGGGGCTTCTATCTTTTGTCCTAAAATCTTCTTTGGCAAATCTTTTACCCTCAAGATACCCTTACTGTAAAAGTCGGCTTCAAACCTGCCTGTCTTAGCAGAGTTTTCTTTTTTATGAGCTATGGCCTGCCGTATTACCGCATTTGCCGGATCTTCATTATTAGAAATTATGACTTCATTCAATTCGTAGTTTTCATCATCAAGCTTAACATCAAGTAAATACGGAAAAGCTGAAATGTTTACCGGGACTTTTTTAGTTTTAAATCCGATAGACTGAAAAACGATAGTATAAGTACCGGTATTGCGCAGGCTGAGTTCATAGCTGCCTTCTTCATTAGATGTTGTTCCGGTGTAGGTATTTTCTATACTAACGCTTACAAACGGAATCCCTTCGCCGGTGCCGGAGGTTACTTTTCCCTTTATTTGCGCCTGGCCTATAAACCCCGCGAGCAGTAGTAAAACAGTTAAAATTTTGTGCATGTGTTTGTATATTGGTTAAGGTTGGTTACGGGTTGTACAAGTATAGACGATTTAAGTTAACAAATGGTTGCATGTCTACAGAAAAAAATATCTACCTTAATAACGCAGCCTTATTTATTTTCTTACAAAAAAATTATAGATAATAAAAGTTCGTCACCGGTAAAAGTTTGTCGCCCATAAATTGATATTGTTATAGTTTACAATTATTTTTGCATCATGAAAAAATTTACTCCGTGCATTAATACTTTTATAATTTATAATAACCATGGAGCAAATTAGCAACACCCCGGCTACTAAGGCAGCCTTAAAAACTACCCTTACCGGCATCATTGTAAGTTTAGTCTTGGCGATAATTAAGGCTTTAGGAGGAATTTTTGGTAACTCCTATGCGCTTATTGCCGATGCTATAGAATCTACAACCGACATTATAACCTCGAGCCTTTTATATGTAGGCCTAACGTGGTCTTCTAAACCGGCAGATAAAGAGCACCCTTATGGGCATGGCAAGGCAGAAGCACTTATAGCTTTAGGCATTGCCTTGGCACTGGTAATAGCTGCCGTTATAATAGGTATAGAGAGTGTGCATAATATTCGCACGCCACATAAATCGCCCAAGGCATTCACGTTGCTTATACTTGGCGGCGTTATTTTAACCAAAGAAATTTTATACCGCTATGTTATAAAAACAGGCAACGAGATTAACAGCGGCGCTGTTAAGGCCGATGCCTTTCATCACCGCAGCGATGCCATAACATCTGGTGCGGCATTTATAGGCATAACAATAGGATTGTGGGGCGGACCAGGTTATGAAGTTGCCGATGACTGGGCGGCACTACTTGCCGGCGTTATAATTATTATAAATGCTTATATTATAGCGCGTCCTGCCATAGGCGAATTGCTTGATGAAGAACTGGAGCCTCAACTTAACGAACAGGTTAGAAAGCTTGCTGCCGAAGTGCCCGGAGTTGAGTTTATAGAAAAATGCTACATACGTAAAATGGGACTTAAAAGCCATGCTGATATGCATGTGTGGGTGAATAAAAACCTAACGGTAGAGCAGGGGCACACTATTGCCCATGCCGTGGAAGACCATATACAAGAGCAGTTGCCGCAATTTGCTATAATCAATATTCACGTAGAGCCGGCGGGCGTTGTGCATTAGTTAAACTAAAAAACAAATGCATATTAGGCCACGGCAGGCGGCAGTATTATGTAACATTGCCGGGTTTAGCATTTATTAAATTTCTGTACCTTTATATAAACTTATACCATGAACAATATTGAAGATCTTCGGATGGCAGTGCTAATCGATGCCGACAATGTGCCGTATGCTAACGTAAAGGGTATGATGGAGGAGATCGCTAAATATGGTACGCCCACGTTTAAGCGTATTTATGCCGACTGGACCAAACCTACCGTTTCCGGATGGAAGAAGGTGCTACTCGAAAATGCCATTACGCCCATACAGCAGTATAGCTACAGCACCGGCAAGAACGCCACCGACAGTGCCATGATAATTGATGCAATGGATATTTTATATTCAGGTAAAGTAGATGGCTTTTGTATAGTTTCGAGCGACAGCGATTTTACTCGCCTTGCCACCCGCCTTCGCGAAGCCGGTATGAAAGTAATAGGCATGGGCGAGAAAAAGACTCTTATCCCTTTTATCGCGGCTTGCGATAAGTTTATCTATCTTGAAATTTTAGGTAAAGCCGAAAAAGAAGCTGAAGATGACAAAGAAGCTACCGACGGTAAAGGGGCTGCTGCTGCTACTGCTGCTCCTAAAGAGACTATCAGCACTGTAGACAGAAAGCTCATTAAGCTTTTAAGTCATAGTATCAATGACCTGGCCGACGAAAACGGATGGGCATTTCTGGGTGACCTGGGTAATTTTATACTGAAAAAACAACCGGATTTCGACCCGCGTAATTATGGTTTTACTAAAATGATCGCACTCATAAAAAGCATCAATAAGTTTGAGGTAGACGAGCGCGATACAGGGAAGAGCAACCGGAAACACGTATTTGTAAAGAATAAATAATAAAGATAATTGCCCTACCAATGAAGAGGAAAGTTAATGAGGAGATACTAAGGAAAGACAGCTCCGTTAATAAGGTACAGTTTGATAAAGAGTGGTTTTACTCTGTAAAAGATATGGCCGACTATCTAAGCGAGGACCTTAACGGCGTAGAGTATGTTACCCTGCCTATGGTTATAGATGAGCTTACTTACAATGTAAAATGCGCAACGTGGGAAGATATTACCCGCTTTTTACAAAAGGAATCCCTTGAAGATTTTAGAGGAAGCGTGCTGCGTAATAAAAGTTTGCTGACAGGAAAAGCAGCACCTAAAGGCAGGAAGAAAAAATAGATTTAATGAAATCGTTGTGATCTTCGTGCCTATATTGTGCTGCTTTGCGTAAATATAATTTGTTTAATAACCTATTCAAGGAAGTCAATAAAAGTTAATCCAAGTATCACGCCGCTGTTTCTCCTGTTGGCATTAGACCTAATGTAATCTAACCTTAGCAGCCTAAATTTACCCCACCCAACATTATCAAGGCCTATAGTCCCTTCCATATAAGGCTTTTGCTCCGGCACGGCAAGGAAATGATACCCGGCAACTAAGTAGTAGTTTAGCTTTTCAAGCACGGGTATAGAGTTGGTTATATAGCCTTTAAAGTTATGCTCTAAATGCGCCTCAAAATATTGGTCGTTAGTGCTATGTGTATAATAAGGTAAAAGGTTGAAAACATTTAAATAGCGTTCAGATTTACCCACATAAGTTTGATTACCATTAAAATGCCTGTAATCTGTAAAGGCAATATTTTTTGAATTAAAGAACTTACCTGCCCTTAAGCTCGTGCCCAGTTCACCTATATCGCCCATGGCGAGATCATAGTTTATCCGGGTGGAAAGGTGATCGAAATTATAATCGTTTATACTGGCGGCAAATCCTTTTTCATATTTAATATACAGGTTCGGGTATTTGTCGTTAGTTATGGTTTCCCTGCCGTCTGGCCTGGTGCGATAAGTTTGACCAAAATTTATCCGTGTTGCTATAGACGCTTTAAGCATGTCATGCTTTAAGAAAGCAGCCGATTCATAGTCATCGGGCGCTAATGGATTATTAGATAAATAAGGGTCGTATAAATCCTTTAACGTGCTAAAGTTCGTGTTGTTAAATAACGATCTCTTACGGGTATACTCAAAGCTTCCAAACAATTTCACGCCGTTAAGTACCTCTTCTTCATATTTAAGGCGGATAAAATTATTGTCAAATAATTTCATGTAGTTATCCTTAAAGAAAAGGCTGCTGATGCTGTTTACTATCCTGTTTATAGGATTTTCAGGATTAAATTGCTCTATACTGCTACCTCCGGTAAGTGTAATAATACGCTTACTGAAGTTATTAAATTTATGCGAAATAGTCCCTGTAGCCCTAAAGCGCTTTTCGGCAAAACCATAATTAAGGTCTGTGCCTATGGTAGTATACGTATTGTCAGCATGAAATTTTGTAACGTAAAAACCGGGTGCTAAGTTGTAGGCCTGAACGGTATTAAAGCTTAATCGTCTAACAATACCGGTAAAGCTGGCTTCCCAGTTTTCAGGAGTGTTATGGTAGGTATATCCCAAAGGAAGGGATGTCCATTTAAAACGGTTACGCTCCTTATCGCTGGTTTGCTGGTACGCTATCGTGTTGCGCTCATCTTCTAACTGTTCTTTTCTAATATAATCGTTACGCTCCTGCGCAGTTAACGGGATAGGGCGTATGGTATTCCAGTAAGTGTTAGGCTTTTTATTAGAGTCCGGTTCAAAATACTGTATCTCAGGGCTGAACCAGTTCCTCTCAAAACCGGGCTTAAAGTTATAATTGCTGTATATGTAGCTAAAGGTACCTTTAGATTCCACGCCTAATAAGCCAATCTGGAAATCAACTACCTGAACGTTTTTGCTCCAAAGATTTTCTTTTTCATTGTACCCGAAAGTCTGCCTGATATTTAGACGATCTAAAAGTGGCTGCTTAATAGCACTTCCGGCGATACCTAATTCTGCGGCTGATATCTCTCCTGTACCATCTACTATGTATATATATCCATCTAATGATGCCTGATTTTCCCGCTTTGGTGTAACCTTGATTTTATTAATAAGCTGTCCGCCAGCATCGGTAAACGTACTTTCCAGCTTATAAGCGTAGTAATCGAATGCATTGTAGGCTATAGGAGATATTACGCTAACCTCAAATGGAAGATAGTTGGCGTAAAAATCGAAATCAGCAGCGTCAGCATTATTGTAGCTGAACTCTCCCGCTTCACCACTCACCTTACTGGCAATAACCCGCTCGTTTATCTTGCCGGGGCGCTCGTATTTTATTTTAGAGACTGTTTCAGAAAGATATAAAATGCCACTACCACTGCTGTCTACAGACGCACCAAGGTCGCCAATGTCCTGTCCTAATATTTTTTTGGGCACATCTCTAAGTGTAACAACACCACGAGAATAGAAGTCTGCCTCAAACTGGGCGGTCTTTTCGGCGTTTACTGTCCGGTTTTGTATCGCATTTGCAATAATGGTATTTGCAGGGTTACCCTGGCTTTCTGCTACTTCGTTAAGTTTATAGTTTTCAGAATCAAGTGTGATATTTTGTGTTTGAGACCCGCCACTTATAGTTACGGCAACCTGCTTAGTCTTGTAACCTATAGACCTAATAATAAGTGAGTAAGAACCTTTCTCCACAGTAAGGCTGTATACGCCATTAGCATTTGTAGATGTGCCCGTATAAGTACCCTCTAAGGTAACAGATGCAAAAGCAACAGGTTCGCCATCTTTAGCGGTTACCTTACCTTTAAGTTGCGCCATGGCAGGAAGGGTACAAAGGAACAATAGTATAACGGAAACGTATTTCATGTAATTTTTATAAAAATGATTGTAGTGCAAGTTCATAGCTCTTTAGCCCGAACCCAATAATAACCCCTGCAGATACCGGCGAAATAAACGACTGGTGCCTGAAAGTTTCCCTGGAAAATGTGTTAGATATGTGTACCTCTATTACCGGTGCAGTAACGGCTTTCACAGCATCGGCAATGCCTATAGATGTGTGCGTGTAAGCTCCTGCATTAAGTATAATGCCATCATTGGTAAAGCCTGTATCCTGTATTTTGGTGATAATCTCACCTTCTATATTGCTCTGGTAATAGTGTAATTTTATACCGGGAAATTTTAGCTGCAGTTCCCCAAAATAATCATCAAATGTTCGGCCTCCATATATTTCCGGTTCCCTCTTGCCCAAAAGGTTAAGGTTGGGCCCGTTAATAATCGCAATATTCATTTATCTGTTAAATTTAGAGGTAAATGTAGGTATTAAGCTAATGTTTTGTATGCGGCATAGTAAAAGATTTAACATTCTAAGCCACAAAAAAGCCGGTTATATCGTGTAGATAAACCGGCTCTTTGAATAATATATAATTTTTTTAGAAAAAGTATCCTACAGATAATTGAAATACACCATTCTTAACATCGCCTCTCACTTCGTCGCCATTAACGTTAGTAAGACCTATGTTGTAACGGGCCTGAGCAAAAAGCCCTGCGATTATTTTAAGCTCTACACCACCTGATGCAGCAAGGTCAAACTTTTTAGTATCTAAAACTTCATCAGCATCATTTACAAGGAATGAGAATTGTGGGCCCGCTGTTAAACTTAATGTGTTAGGAAGGATGTAGAATTTAGCCAATACCGGAACCGATATATAATCAAGGTTGATATCTCTTGCAACGCCTACTACGCCATCCGCCTCATATTTTGCTTTACCACCCTGAGATGAGAAAAGACCTTCTGCCTGTACAGAGAATGTAGGCACGATGTTAAGTTCTAATACACCACCCGCATGGAAACTTGTAATCCCGTCGGAATTTACATCTCCCTGAAAGTTAGAAAAGTTGGCTCCGGCTTTAATACCAAAGTTTAATCCTTGCGCCTGCGATGCAAATGTACCTGCAAGCAATGCTACTGCTAAAAGAAATTTTTTCATGGTTTTTAGTTTTTAAGTTGGGTTATAATTAAAATATAAAGCCTAAAGAAGCCGAAACGACCGTATTCTTAAGGTTGGTATTACTTGTAACATCTTTCGTACCCTGATAGTAGCGCGCCTGTACAAACAGTTCATCTGTCAAAAAAACTTCAAGGCCGCCGGTTATTCCAAAATCAAATGTTTCGCTATTAAAACGGTCAAAATTATCCGACTCGCTAAGCAACATGCCAAATTGTGGGCCCGCCTGTATATTAAATCCTTCTGTAAGATACACCTTGAGCAGTACAGGAACTTCAAAGTAGTTAAGCTTAAATTCCTCTCTGCGCAGCTTGGCTCCCTGTACCGAATATAAAAATTCCGGCTGAATGCTAATTGAGCTATTTAGACCGGCTTCGTAAAGTACTCCAACATGCCAATTTGTAAGAACATTAAAATTATCTGCGCGATCACTCTTCAGGTTAGAGAAATTTAATCCGCCTTTTATTCCAAATTGTGCCTGAGCACTAAATCCTGCAAACGCTAATAAAAATGTAAATAGTAATCTCCTCATAATTGATATAAGTAAAACTGAAACAAAAGTAAAGAAAAGTAGTATTAAATATCACAATTTTAATTTCACTTTAACCATTTATTCACGATGCAATTATTTGTTACTAAGCTAATAACTATGTAAATAATTGTTAAACAGCCGGTAGGGTTTTCAGTAATTAAAATGTTAACTTTAAACAAACAGATAACAACCAATTATGAAAAAACAATTACTCTTGCTTTTTGCTATGGTTTTATTAGCGGGAAGCACCTTTGCCCAAACAATTGCTTACCCTGTTCCTGACTTAGTGCAATGTAATGATGAGGTATTCAACCTTACGGTACAGGATTTAGTTGTGTTAGGAGATCAGGATCCCGCAAATCACAGCGTAACTTATTACACCAGCCCAGAAAACGCTCAAAATCATGATAATCCAATAGTAAATCCTGCGGTTTACATTCCAGGCCAATCTCGAACAGTTTTTGTGAGGGTTACAAATGAAGGAGACGATACTTTCGACGTTACATCGTTTAACCTGACAATTCATAGTGTCGGCGACGTTATTATCCCAGATGTTTATGCATGCTCATCGTACACATTACTGGCTCCACCCGAAGGATACGAGTATCGCACTGCACCTAATGGCGGCGGAGCTACAGTTGCGGCGGGTACAATAATTACTGCAACGCAAACTTTATATTTATCAAACTTTCAATGTCCGCTAACTTCAAGTTTTATGGTAACTATTGGCTCATTAAATGTCCCTGAGCTAAATGATATTCAGGCGTGCGGCTCGTATATTTTACCGGTACTCCCGGCCGGTAATTATTATACAGCCCCCGGCGGTACGGGCAACATGCTTACTGCAGGAACGCAAATTACCACTACACAGCTAATTTATGTTTTTGCACAGGACCAGTCGTGCTCAGCAGAAGAAAGCTTTATCGTCACGATATTACCGTCGATGGCTATAGACCCCGAAAATGTAGCCGTATGCGGCTCGTATACTTTACCTGCGTTAGAGAATGGCGGATACTATACGGCTGCCGGGGGACCCGAGGGAAATGGCGAAGTCCTTCCTGCAGGAACAGTTATATCCACATCACAAACCCTGTACCTCTACATTGTTTCAGGCGGTTGTATTTTAGAAGGTGAGTTTAACATCACTATACTGGAAAGCGATACTATTCAACTCGATCCCATTTTAGGGTGCGAAAATGATATAGATGAAGGAACTTTTGATCTTAACCAGGCGATAGCACAAATACAACAAACTATACCTAACGCACGGGTTCGGTTTTTTCTAACAGCAATGGATGCGGCAACAAATACTAACCCTATTCCTAACGTTTATAGCTCTGGCACCACTACCATTTATGCAGGTATAACCATCCCGGACAATTGTTACTACACTATGGCTTTGGATCTAATAGTTACACAATGTGCGGACCCGGTGGTTACAGGCGTAGTGCGTCTTGATGGAGACGAAAATGGTTGTACGGCAAATGATACAGGTGTTCCGGGCCTCCAGGTTAGCCTGTCCATTAATGGCTTATTATACAACACTTTCACTAACAGTAACGGAGAGTATGCTTTTTACAATATTCCTCAGGGAGTTGCCGGCTTATGGTTAAGCAATTTAAACACCAGCATCTATACGGTAGATAATCCGGCTTATGATTTTGATATAAACGATAATCAGGTAGTTAGAGACTTCTGCCTTACCGCAGCAGAACCGGTTACAGATGTATTGGTAAATGTATGGCCATCTACTAACGTAGTTCCCGGCTTTACTGCAGGTTACTATATTGAGTACTTTAATGCCGGAACAACAACAGAAAGCGGTGACGTTGTCTTTACGTACGACACTACAAAATATACATTTGTATCTTCATCAATTCCGGTTACGGCTACCGGCAATACCCTAACCTTTGCATATACAAACCTTGCTGCCGGATCATCAGGATACATGTACTTAGAGTTTACTGTGGCCCAGCCGCCGGTACTTAACCTTGATGATATTGTTACAATAAGCACTGCTATTACTCCGCTTACCGGCGACGCTAACCCTGAAAACAATACCTATACGCTCACCCAAGTCGTTACAAATTCTTTCGATCCTAACGATATAACGGTAGATAAGGGGGAGGCCATAACGCTTGATCAGGCCGATGAATACCTGCAGTACACAATAAGGTTTCAAAATATGGGAACGGCAAACGCTACGAACGTGCGGGTAACTTCTATTCTTGATCCTAACCTGGACTGGAGTACCTTCGAACCTGTTGGAGCCACCCATACTTATCGTGTTGTGCGCACAGGCCAGGATGTTATTTTTAATTTTGACAATATACAGCTACCTTACGAAAGCGCCAACGAGCCGGCAAGCCATGGTTCTGTAAGTTATCGCATCAAACCAAAAAGCACCATACAGGTAGGCGATGCAATGACGGCCCTGGCGAGTATTTACTTTGACTTTAATGAGGCTATAGAAACTAACAGGGCTACCACAACTGTAATTGCGACCGCTGGCTTAAACACTTTCTATGCTGACGGGTTTGTAATGTATCCTAACCCTGCAGAAGGACTCGTAAATCTTAAGTTCAGTACCCCGCTGGTTGATACAGCAGTTACAATAACTGATGTGTTGGGTAAAACTGTGCTCACTACTAAGCTTAATGGTACACAGGCAATTATAAATATAGCCTCATTAAACAGTGGTATGTATTTTATAAACCTGGATTTTGAAGGTAACAGGACAACCCAAAAGTTGATTGTAAAATAAGTATTTGTGTAGTTTTAATTAAAAATGCCCCTTGCGAAGCTTAGGGCATTTTGTAATATAAAGATATGATAACTATAAAGCGGTAAGCAATCCTATCATGTTAATGTATTTACCTTCGCGCCCGTTTATACGGTACTCAAAGGTGTAGGTAAGGTTACCTTCTAAAAAGTCTTTATAGTAACGCGTATCATGTATCATGCGTTCATGATCGGTAATATCCGGCTGGGGAAGGGTAAGGTCTATATTGCTCAGGCCTTCTACAATAAATTCGTAAGTGTCCTTTTCAAAAGTTTTAATTACCCCCGATAGTTTAAAATCGTCACTGTCTACATTACTGTAAATATCCATATCGAGCTTTATGGCATGTTCCCTATATTCAGCTGCGACACTGTGTTCGTTTTCCTTAAACTTAAAGTGGCCTTCTGTTTTAAAAAACTCCTTGAACCCGTCGAATATTTTTTTAATTTCCTCGCGCTTCATTTCTTTGCGCTTGTACTCATATTTTTTTTTGTACTCGTCGTGTTCGGCCTTAATATCAATCTTAATCTTTAAATATCCTAAATCCATAATGGGGGGGAGGTACGTTATTATAGTTCTGCAACCTTAGGTTTATAAAAATTCACATAAAAAAATGAATCAGGGTTCACGTTAGATTCAACCACTTTCGCCGTCACTAATTCTGCTTTTTCGGCATCGTCGTTAAGTTCAAGAAAGTCAAGAAATTCGCTAACATTTGCAAACTTAAAACTTAGGTCGGTGTTAAGCGAATAGTCGGTAATGCTATATTGCGCCGTAGCGATATCCATACCCGACTTTTTAAAAGATTCATGTATGCTGCTTAGGTCTTCGCTCATGCCAATTATATTTATCCTGGTTAATGTTAATATTATTTGTGTATAGACACTCACAAATTATCAATTATATTTAAATCAGGTTCTTAAAATAGCCATAAAGTTTCGGGACAACTCTATTTTTTTAAAAGCGTATCTATAGTTAATTGTAGTGCTGCAATAGTTTTTTCCTGGGCGGCTATCGTTTTTAAAAGTGCTTCCCGCTCGGTAGTATAATTCTGTACACTTGGTTCTGCAATTGATTTATCTTTATGGGCGGTGGTATATCCTTTATTTTTTAAGTAGAGATCATTATTTACAAATTCATCGAGTAGTATTTTATACTCCTCACAAATTTTTTGCATAACCTCAATTTTTGGATATGATATACCACGTACGTAAGTTCCTACAACGCTCTTTTTAAGGCCAAACTTTGCGCCGAAATCGTCCTGCGATAAAAAATTGTTTTCGCATAGATATTTAATATTCAAACCAATGTAATTTCTAGCCGGCATAAAAACTATAGTTTATTAGAATTTTATTTGTATTTTCGATTAAATTTTACTTTTAACTGTATAAATATACAGAAATTATCTTCAAATATAGTGCTCATGACCGTAAGTGAATTTTTAATGCAGAGAAATGAGAATATTATTGCCCGATATAAACAACTAAGGTTGGAAAAAATAACAGGTACCGAAGCCAAGCAGATTATCAGTGTAGAGAATGATGGGCTGTCTGTGCATACGATAGAACAGGTTATCTATAATAAAAAGTACTCTAACAGCTCGCGCGGAAATGAGTAACAAAAAAAGCTCCGGTAATGTACCGAAGCTTCTTCCTGAATTAATAAGTAAGATATATTATAACTTTTCAGTTTCAATTATTTGAACTTTCCCAGCGGGAACGGTATCTGTGGTGTCTTTAACTAAAAGCACACCAAAAATATTTAAAGGGATATCTATGCCTTCATCAGAATTTCGTATTTCGTCAAGTATCGTCTCATAATCGGCAGGGTTCAGCACTAACGAATCGCCTTTATCTATTTTTTTTGCTAATAGATAAGACCGTAAAGAAGCCATTGAAATACCGTGCGCGACAACTACAAATTCTGACATATTGGTTTGTTTTATAGGGCTAATTTAGCATCATAGATTCTAATTTTCTACAAGGTTTTGTTAAAATCCGATTTCTGCAATCGCCCAAAAATATAACAATCTGATAATCTAACCGTCTAATTAAACTATCTTTGCACAAAATTAAAATTGCAATGGCCACATTTACTGACTTCGACTTACCTAAATCGCTACAAAAAGCCCTCGACGATATGGGATTTGTAACCCCTACGCCCATACAGGAGCGTGCCATGCCGGTTATACTTAGCGGCCGCGATATGATGGGTATAGCGCAAACGGGTACAGGTAAAACCTTTGCATACCTGTTGCCGATATTAAAGCACTGGAAATTTGCGAAGATACATGTGCCAAGGGTAGTTATAATAGTGCCAACGCGTGAGCTGGTGGTACAGGTAGCCGAAGAAGTGGAAAAGCTGACCAAATATATGTCGGTACGAACGCTGGGTATTTATGGTGGGGTAAATATTAACACCCAAAAGACCCGTGTTTATGAAGGGGTTGACATTCTTGTGGGTACTCCCGGGAGGATGATGGATCTTGCGCTTGATAATGTTGTACGCTTTGATGAGGTACAAAAATTAGTGATAGACGAATTTGATGAAATTCTTAACCTTGGTTTCCGTACACAGATCACCTCGATCTTTTCGATGATGAAAGCCAAGAGGCAAAACATTCTATTTTCTGCTACTATGACGGAGGATGTAGATGATATGCTTAGCGATTACTTTGATTTTCCTGAAGAAGTGTCTTTGGCGGCATCAGGCACTCCGTTAGACCAAATAGAACAATTAGGGTATCATGTACCCAATTTCCTGACAAAGATAAATTTGCTTAAAAACCTGTTGCAGGATGAAAGCCTGGACCGTGTGTTGGTTTTTGTGAATAATAAGAAGACTGCCGATTTAGTAATGGATGCTCTTGAAGAAGACCATGACGGGCAGTTTGGGGTAATACACTCTAATAAATCTCAAAATTACAGGCTTAATACTATGGCTTCTTTCCAGGCCGGGGAGATAAGGGGCATCGTTACTACCGATGTTATGGCGCGTGGCCTCGATATATCTGATATTTCGCACGTTATTAATATGGAGTTCCCTGAGGTGCCGGAGCAATACATTCACCGTATAGGCCGTACCGGCCGTGCAGATAAAACGGGTATTGCTATTAGTTTTGTAGCCCCGGGTGAGCAGGATATTCAGGTAGAAGCAGAAGTACTGATGGAGAAGGAGCTTAAATTCCTTGACTTGCCGGAAGACCTCGAGATATCTGAGAAGCTGCTCGAGTTTGAGAAGGACAAAAAGAAAATGAAGGTGTTAATGCGCACACCTAAAAAGCCGGATGATGGCGCCTTCCATGAAAAGAAAGAAAAGAATAAAAAGGTAAACCTTGGTGGTCCGGGCAAAACAAAACCCCGAAAAACAAAGCCTACAAACCGTGGTGTAGAACGTACCCGCGATGCGAAACGAAAAAAGAAAAAATAGTATCATTTTATAAAATACAAAACGCCCGGCATGCCGGGCGTTTTGTACATATATATTTATTGGCTTCGAGTCAGGCTTGATCTAAAATCTTAATTCTTAGATCTAAACTACCTACTTATTAGCAGTAAACACTAAACAAACAGGAGAACAAAGATCTAATTTCTTTTTAGTATCGGTAAGCATACCGGTAGTTTTATCCCTTTTAAAAACAACAATGTTGTTCGTTTTTTGGTTAGCTACTAATACATAGCTATCGGTAGGGTCTATTGCAAAATTGCGTGGTTCGCTGCCCTGGGTACTTATTTCCTGTACCAGGTTAACAAGCCCGTTAGCATGTACTCTAAAGACGGTTATCGTATTAACGTCACCGCGATTGGTAGCATATAAATATTTTCCGTCATTACTAAAATGAATATCGGCACCGCCGTTCTTCGCCATAAAATTTTCAGGCAGGGCCACCGTGCTAAGCTGTATTTGCTCCAGCTTATCGTTGTAGTAACTGAACACGGTAAGTGCGCCGTCCATTTCGCTTAACAGGTACACAAACGTTCCGTTAGGGTTAAACGCAAGATGACGGGGACCGCTGCCACCCTTTATACTAACAGATCCTTTTAAGACCAAAGTTTTATCGCCACCATTAGGGTTGTAAGTATACATAAACACCTTATCGGTACCCAGGTCATTAGCAAAAACATATTTCTTATCGGGAGAAAAGTGTACCATATGTACATGAGGGCCTTCCTGACGCGATTTATCAGGACCTGTGCCACTGTGCTTTACAACCTGTTTTGCATCATTTAAGCTGCCATCCGTTTTCTTCTCAAAAACTGCAATAGTGCCGGTGCTGTAGTTGGCTACAATAACATTTTTATCGTCGTTAATAATATAGCATGGGTCAGCGCCCTTAGAATCTTTTTTGTTCAAAAGATCCAGCTTCCCGTTTGCTGCAGAATATTTAAAAGCACTTACCGTGCTGTTCTTCCCGTCTTCGTTAACGCTGTATATAAATTTGTTGTCAGCACTAACCGTAACAAAGCTTGGGTTAACCACATTGCTGTCGGTATTCGACTTTAATTTAAAGTCCTGCGTCTTAAGATTAAAGTCATACACGTATATGCCTTTGCTCGTGCAGGCATTGGTATAGGTACCTATTACAAGGTTATAATTGTCCTGTGCTGCTACGTTCATAAATATCAATAATAGTAAAGCCTTAGCTAATTTCATAGTATGCAATTTAGTAGATGCAAATGTAAATGTTTTAAATATTATGTGAAATTTATAGCCGCCGTTTGGGGTTTTATTTACAATTAAATTGTGTATTTTTGACAAACTTTCAAACGAATGCAGTTTAAACACCCGGAAATTCTTTACTTTTTATTCCTGCTGGCTGTCCCTGTCCTGGTACATTTGTTTCAGTTACGCCGTTTTCAAAAACAATACTTCACCAACGTTCGTTTTCTTAAGGAGCTCAGCATGCAAACGCGAAAAAGCTCTGTTATAAAAAAATGGTTGTTACTCGCTGTTCGTTTACTTTTGCTCGCGTGCCTTGTACTAGCCTTTGCACAACCTTTTTTTAAAGCCAAAGACAATAAGAATAAGGGTAACCAGATGGTGATCCTGCTCGATAATTCATTTTCCATGCAGGCAAAAGGAAGTCGTGGCGAATTGCTAAAACGTGCTGTGCAGGACCTTCTCGAAAATACTCCCGAAGATCAGCAATTTTCGTTGATTACAAACACTAATGCGTATTGGAATACTGATATAAAGTCGATACAGAAAGAACTGCAAAATATTTCTTACACGGATGTGTCTTTTCGTCCGGATTTCCTGCTTACGAAAGCAGAAGCGAAAAATCAAAATACAGGTAAAGATATTGTTGTTATAACAGATGCGGTAAATCTCGATAGTAAAGATATAAGTAAGTTAAGTGGCGGAGGTCCGGTATATGCTATTACGTCAGAAGCAGAGAAAAGCCGTAATATTTCTGTCGACAGCGTTTATATCTCTCAAACCATGGATAACTTCTATGAAGTTAAGGTTGCCATGCGTGCCTATGGAACATTTGATGATGATATTCCTATTGCGCTTTACAATGGAAAAAATCTGACAGCGAAGACACTTGTGAAATTTGATACGGAAAAGAAGAACTGCACCTTTACTATTCCTAAAAAAGATTTCCATGGCTATGTAACTATCAACGATGGCAGCCTCGATTATGATAATACCTATTATTTCAGCATTTCGAAACCTTTAAAATCAAATGTTACCGTTATTGGAGAAGCAGCAAAAAATGAATTTCTGTCTCGTATTTATACGGCAGATGAGTTTAACCTGATCAATACCCAGTTAGCTGCGCTCGATTACAACATCCTTGAAAAACAAGATGCTATTGTACTGAATGAACTTACCGAAATTCCGCAATCGTTAATTACAACACTTAAAGACTTTTACGCGAAAGGAGGCAATATTGTTATCATTCCTTCTGCGGAAGCAACCCTTCAAAACCTGAATACTTTGTTAGGTACGTTTGGCAATACGGTATACAAACCCCTATCTACCGGGGAACGGCTCATTACTAAAATAGCTTTTAACCATCCGCTGTATCAAACTGTATTCGAAAAAAAGGCAGATAACTTTCAGTATCCTAAGACTAATGCAGGTTTTACCTTAAGCGGAAATGCATTGCCTGTATTATCTTATAGCGACGGCTTGCCATTTCTTGTATCTATTTCGAACAGGCTTGGGAATGTATATGCGTTTGCAGCACCGGTAAATAAAACGAACAGCAACTTCCAAAACTCGCCACTCATAGTGCCGACATATTATAATATGGCATTAAGCAGTGGAAAAACAGGCATTAGCGCGATCACGATAGGGCAGAGCCAAAGCTTACTGCTCGATGCAGTACTTTCTAAAGATGAGGTGCTTGCTGTAAAGAACGATAAGTCCGACTTTATACCCATGCAACAGGTGCTTGATAATAAAGTTAAGCTTTCCTTTGGCGACTATCCTGAGGTTGCCGGTAATTACGCAATATTTAAGGGTGACGAAAACCTTAAAAACATAAGTTTTAACCACGCCCACACAGAAAGTAACCTTGGCCTGCAAAACAGAGCGGTGTTAAGCGACTTTACCAGCGCCGATTCTGTAGCTACGGTGTATAACGATATTAAAAGTGGACGTACCGCTAACGAAATGTGGAAGTGGTTTATAATTGGGACACTGATATTTTTATTGCTTGAATTATTTATACAAAAATTTGTAAAATGAACGTGATATTTAAAAACGCCATTATTATTGATGCTGACAGCCCCTATAATAAACAGGCTGTAGATATAATGGTAGAGGACGGCATAATAAAAAATATAGGCACTAACCTTGGAGCTGATGGCTATGAGGTGGTAGAGCTCGATAACCTGCATATTTCAAACGGTTGGTTCGACAGCTCTGTGAGTCTGGGTGAACCCGGATATGAAGACCGTGAAACGTTGGCTAATGGACTCAGTGCTGCTGCTAAAAGCGGATTCACAGATGTCGCGTTGCAGCCCACAGGCAGCCCTATTGCCGATAAGCAGGCAGATATTGCTTTTCTTGTTAATAAGTCGCTTCATACGGCTACTGCCGTGTACCCTATAGGGGCACTTACAAAAAACAGTGAGGGAAAAGATATTGCCGAACTATATGATATGAAAAACAGCGGGGCAGTGGCTTTTGGCGATTATAATAAGTCGCTGTCTGATGCAGCTCTTTTAAAAATAGCCCTGCAGTATGTACAGGATTTCGACGGGCTCGTTATTGCTTACGCCCAGGATGATAAAATAAAGGGTAAAGGAGTTGTTCATGAAGGAGAAATAAGTACTAAACTTGGCCTTAAGGGCATCCCAACACTCGCAGAAGAATTACAAATTGTACGTAATCTGTACCTGCTGGAATATACCGACGGCAAACTGCACATTCCTACCATATCTACTGCAAAATCAGTACAGTTAATTAAGGAGGCGAAAGCTAAGGGGCTTAACATTACCTGCAGTGTTGCAGTACATCACCTTGTCTTTACAGATGAGGTGCTGACTGATTTCGACAGCCGCTTCAAAGTTGCCCCCCCATTGCGCCCTGATACCGAAAGGCAGGCATTAATACAAGGTCTGTTGGATGGCACGATCGATATGATAACATCAGATCATAACCCTATTGATATAGAAAATAAGAAGCTTGAATTCGACCTTGCAAAGGACGGTACAATTGGCTTTGAAAGCGCCTTTGGAGCGCTGCAAACCGTATTGCCATTAGAGGTTATAATTGAGAAATTCATTGCAGGCAAGGCAATTTTTGGTCTTAATGAAACATCAATTAAAGAAGGCGCGGTAGCATCTTTCACGCTGTTTAACCCGGAAGGGGAGTGGGTGTTTACAAAAAGAGATATTCTTTCTAAATCTAAGAACTCTGCGTTTCTTGGCAGAGAAATGAAGGGCAGGGCCTATGGAATTTACAACAGAGGCAAATTGGTTTTAAATTCTTAGATCATGAAAAAAATTATCGCAGCGGCATTTGCATTAGCCGTCGCCTTTTCCTGTAACAACGTTAAGGAGAAGGCAAGGAACACTATAAATAAAGGTGGTGAGACGGTAGGCGAAATAGCTACCGAATTTACAGAGGGCGTTACCGAAGGTGTAGACCGGACACTCGATAATAAGATCGTGCTATCCGAAAGTGTAAAAGCAAAAGGTATAAGCACAGGTAAGTTTTATATAGAAAGCGATTCACTGGGTAAAGATAACAAGCTGGTTATTTATATAATTAACAATAAAGACTTTAGTGGCTCTCTTACTTTTAAAGTTATCGATAAAAAAGGCATTGAATTTGGAAGGCAGCAGCTGGTAATCAATAATAAAGCAGGAGCGGCAGGTTACCATGACGTAGTATTTGATCCGCGTACAAACATAGAAGTTAAAAGTACTATACAAATAGAATAAATGAACAATACAATTGAAGAAGGAAAAAGCACGGCTATAACTGCTTACATACTTGTAGTAGGCGCACTTATTGCCATGTCTATGAATGCCGAAAACAAAAATCCGTATGCATCGTTCCACATCAGGCAGGCAATGGGATTATCAATACTGTTTGTAGCTATAGGTTACTCAATAAGTGGCTTTGCCGACCCAATGATTACTTACCCGTTTTGGGTATTCATGGCGGTGCTGTGGAGCTATGGCATTATTACAGCCATTAAAGGTGAAACAACGCCCATACCATTATTAGGTAATTTTTTCCAGAAATTTTTTAAAAAGCTTTAGTAAATGGATTTGTCATTATATCACCTCGTAAGAGAGCCCAAAATAAAATTAGATAAGAACCCGTTGTTGCTGTTGCTTCATGGTTATGGTAGTAATGAGGAAGACCTTTTTGGTTTTGCAGCGCAGTTACCGGACGATTATTTAATAGTATCTGCCCGTGCGCCGTATAGTCTTCCGCCGTATGGCAACGCCTGGTATGCAATAGACTTTGATGCCGATATGAACAAATTTACCGATAATGTACAGGCGGCAGAGTCCCGCGATCTTATTGCTAAGTTTATTGATGAGGTGGTAGAAGCTTATCCTGTGGATGCCGATAATGTGACGCTGCTCGGCTTTAGCCAGGGTACAATATTAAGCTATGCTGTAGCATTAACTTATCCGGAAAAAGTAAAACGTGTGGTGGCCCTAAGCGGTTATTTAAACATGGATATTATCGAAAATATAAACAGCAGGGATATTTCTAACTTGAGCTTTTTTATATCCCATGGCGTAGTAGATCAGGTAATACCTGTAGAATGGGCCCGCAAAGCACCGGAATATTTACGGGCAAAAGGCATTCCTGTTGAATACCATGAATATCCGGTAGGGCATGGGATAGCACCACAAAACTTTAATGATTTGCTTGTCTGGCTTAAGAAGTAATTATTATGCACAATCAGTTCGTGTGAATTTGTGTAATTCGTGGTTAAAATTTACCGGTTAGGATTTTGCTTTATGTAAACTTCCGTTGCGCCAAGTCCATATTTTTGGTAATCAGCATCCCTAAAAGTAATGCCTTCATAACGGCCTAATAGAAAATCGAGTTCTGCTTTAAGAACACCTTCGCCTACGCCGTGTATAAATACTACTTTAGGCATGCGGTTCTTTATAGCAAATTCAAGTTGGCGTCTTGCAGTATCGGCCTGTATTGTTAATATGTCGTAGTTGCTCATTCCCCTTTTGTTGAGAACAAGTTTTTCTATATGCAGGTCGATCTCTAATACAAATCCTTCACCCTTTTCTTTCTTCTCTTTTACAAAACTGCGTTTTTTCGGTAGTTCCTTTTCACGCAGAACAGAATGCACACTCTGGTTAGCAAAAAGCGCGCTCATGTCTTTAGTATTAGCAATTGCGACAAGCTCCGTTTCTTCAAAAAAAAGCTCGAAGCCTTCGGTAGTTTCTATTAGAACCTTACCATTTTTATATCCTTTTACTTTTCCGCTAAACGAGTCATCTAATACTATAACAGTATCACCGGTCTTAAATTTCATCACTATTATTGTTAGAGCTATTCTTACTTGGGACTTTGCTCATCAGTTTCATAAGCCCCACCATAAAAATAATTATTGCAACTGCCATTATAAAAACATTTGGCCTTGCCAACGATTGTTCATACAGTGCCACAAAGGCTGCGGCAAATGTTAGTATTATATAAATGGTCTTCATGCCGTAAAAGTACTAAAATAGAATAAAAAATCCCCTGTTGCCGGCAGGGGATTAATGTTGCTTAAAGTGTAATTACTGAGCTGCTGCTGCAACTCCGCCAACTATAGAAACTACTATTGCCAAAGCATAAAATGACATACCAATGATGGTTAATATACCAACGAACTTGTAGTGTGATTTAAGGTTTTGGAAAGCTACTGTTAAACGTTCTGTATTATTACTGTTAATTGCATCCTTAGCATTCGATGCGAATTTGTAAAGGTAAAGCACCGGGAAAAAATAGAAGACTGCCATAAGTAAAAACATAACTCCCATTGCAGCACCGCCAAGCATACCCATGGCACCCATAGAGCCCATTGCGCCGCCATTGCCTAAAGAACTCATTGTGGCTCCCATTGCAAACATACCTAAAGCACCCAGCACTAAGAACCCGATAAAGATAAAGCCTACAATAGCCAGGAATGTGGCCCATTTAGCAATTTCTTTTACGTAATCCTGCGCCTGTTGCGTGAATTGAAGTTCAAACTTGTCAAAAGCAGATTGCTGCTCGTTAAAAGAGGAATAATTGTCCATAATAATTGGTTGTATTTAATTGGTTATTTTTCGAAAGCTTTAAGCGTTTTGGTTATTATGTTCACGCAGTCCAGTAGTTGCTCCTCGTTTATTACTAATGGCGGCGCAAACCGTATTATGTTTCCGTGAGTAGGCTTTGCAAGCAGGCCATTGTCTCTAAGTGCCATACAAATATCCCAGGCGGTAGAACTATCTTCACTGTCGTTAATTACAACGGTATTAAGCAGGCCTTTACCACGCACAAGCGCAGCGATGGTACTGGTTGCAATATAATCATTCATTTTCTTGCGGAAAAGCTCGCCCAACACTGTAGCATTTTCAGCAAGATTTTCTTCGGTTACTACCTCAAGGGCAGCAATGGCAACGGCGGCAGCTATAGGGTTACCCCCAAAGGTAGAACCGTGCTGCCCCGGTTTTATAACATTCATTATATCATCATTCGCTAATACTGCCGAAACGGGGTATACGCCGCCTGAAAGTGCCTTGCCTAATATCAGGACATCTGGCTTTACATTTTCATGATTTACAGCAAGTAGCTTACCTGTACGGGCTATGCCTGTCTGTACTTCATCGGCAATAAAAAGTACGTTATGTTTCTCGCATAATGCTTTAGCAGCTGAAAGGTAACCGTCGGCGGGAACGTAAACCCCGGCTTCTCCCTGTATAGGCTCTACAAGAAAGCCCGCAATATTTTTAGACGAGGTAATAGCTTTTTCTAACGCTGCAATATCGTCATATGGAATCTTTATGAAGCCCGCGGTGTAAGGACCAAAGTTCCTGCGTGCATTCTCATCGTTTGAAAAGGATATAATGGTAGTAGTCCTGCCATGAAAATTGTTTTCGCAAACAATAATTTGTGCTTCCTGTTCGGCAATACCTTTACGCTCGTAGGCCCATTTCCGGCATAGTTTAATAGCTGTTTCTACTGCTTCGGCGCCCGTGTTCATAGGCAACACTTTATCAAAACCAAAGTAGTTAGCGACAAACTCCTCATACCTGCCCAGCTGGTCGTTGTAAAATGCGCGGGAGGTTAAGGTAAGCGTCTGCGCCTGATTGATAAGCGCATTAATGATTTTTGGGTGGCAATGCCCCTGGTTTACTGCTGAATATGCAGAAAGGAAATCGTAGTATTTTTTGCCGTCAGTGTCCCATACATGTACACCTTCACCTTTTGCCAATACCACCGGCAACGGATGATAATTATGAGCGCCAAATTTGTTCTCTAAAGCAATAGCATCTTCCGCAGTTAATTTTTCTAAAACCGACATTCGAATTGTAATTTTATTTTCACAAAAAAGCAATTCCTTCTTATGGGAGAGAAATCATCCCTTTAAAGCTTGCAAAATACTAAAAATAAATGTACCTGCTGTTTAGTTTGCGCCAAATGAAATGACTGTTTATAAACACTACAAAAAAATAGCCCAATGTTTCCAATGGGCTATTTTAATTATGCTTGAGCTCTAATATAGTTCAGCAAGGTAGTAAACCTGCTTATCAGTATAAGCCTGTTCATCTCTGCCTTTATTTGCAGAGCAGTTGTAAGTAACAGACCCGTCTTTGTTGTGATTTATTTTCCATACGATTATTGGCACTTTTAAGCCAAATTTACCTGCCTGGTAAACCTCGTCGTTGATGCTAAACTTTATCATTTTTAAGTATTTATGTAAAGATACACAAAAAAAATCAGCAATGGGCCTTAAGCTCTTTTATATATCCCTTTACACTTCTTTTTTAATAAGCCTGTGCACAGGTTATGACTTCAAACACATATTATTTTATGCCATAGTATTTACTACTTCTTATTCAAAGCTTTTAAGTATGCCCGGGTTTTCATTCCGCTTTCTTTAAGCTGGCTGTCCTTCCAGTTACCGGTAGACGAGGCTTCTTTTGTTAGCATACTACAGGTTTCATCTTTATCAGACAAAGACCAGGTTATCCAGCTAAGATGGTGGCCCTCCATCCAGTCTATCCATTTTTGCCATTCTTCTGCATCGGGCTTACCATCGCCCGTAGCCTCCACTCCTGCAGATTCTGATACAAACACGGGCAATCCTGATTTTATCGCGGCATCGGCACGGTCACGCAATTCCTGTTTATGAGTTGCAGCATAGAAATGCAATGTGTACATAATGTTTTTTTGCCCTTTAATAGGATCTGCTGCAGGCAGGTTTATATCCTGATCCCAATGCGGGCAGCCTACAAGGATAATGTTAGAAGGATCATTTTTACGTATCACCTTTATAATCTCTTCGCTGTACGCTTTTACCTCAGGCCAGGTTTCTTCGTCGGGCTCGTTAAATACCTCATAAAGTATATTAGGGTACTTGCCATATGTCTTGCTCATCTCTGCAAAAAATACTTTAGCCTCCTCAAGATTTATGTTATGGCTGTGCCAGTCTATAATAACATACATGTCTTCTTTAATAGCACCGTCTATAACAGCCTTTATTTTTGTTTTAGAATCTAAGGGGTGTTCCTTGTACGTTTTACCATGATCGCCTGTTTCTATACCCATTGCTGCCCGAACAATATTGGCATTCCAGTCATCTCTGAGCCATTTTACGGTTCCTTCATTGTAAAAACGTGGCCAAAAGCTGTGCCATCCATAGCTTATTCCTCTAAGCGATATTGGCTTGCCTGCCTTGTCTACCAGCTGTGTTCCTTTCACACTTAGCTGCCCGTGATTTTTTACCGGCTGTGCATAGTTGGCGATAGTTAAGAACAGGGCAGAGGCAACTATTATAGCGTGCTTAATCATATTATTTCTTTTTAGTTAAACGTAATGCAATGATATCATGAGACGGTACCTCGGCAATAAATGCTTTTTTAGTCGTTGCCTTACCGTTATCCTTTTTATCCCAAAGATTTTTTATAGTGTAGGTAGTAGTAGCAAATGATGCATCAAGCTTATTGAGATCGTCATATACTTTTTGTCTAACCCAGTCGAAATTTACACTTTGTGGTTTGTCGCTGCGGTTGAGAAAGCAAATGCCCCAGTCGCCGTTAGCCAGTGGCTTTGCCCATATCTCCAGTCCGTCTTTCGCAGACACCTTAAGTCCCTGGATGCCTAATTTATCCTGGTTTAATGCAATAATCTCTTTGTTGGTAAGAACTTCTTTAGTTTCGTTAGTCATGCTTCGCAAATCGTTACCTGCAATAAGGGGCGCAGCAATCATGGCCCACATAGTAAAATGTGCTCTATCTTCACCGGGAGTTAATACTCCATTGCCTACCTCAAGCATGTCAGGATCATTCCAATGCCCCGGGCCTGCATATTGCCTTAAGCCATCCTGCTTGTCAAGAATTGGCATAGTGCCAAACGCCTTCCAGGTACCGTGATCTTTAATACAGTCAAAACAGTTCGTAATATCTCCTGTAGTTCTCCACAAGTGGCCTACAGTCTGTCCCCATTCCCATGGTTTGTCATTACCCCATTCGCAGATACTTAACACGATGGGATGTCCGGCTTTTTTTAGTGCGGCGGTTATTGTCTTATAAGCACCTTCTGCTTTAAGGCCTTCGGTGTTACACCAGTCATACTTTAAGTAATCTATTCCCCATGACGCGTACGTAAGGGCATCCTGAAATTCGTAACCGCGGCTTCCGGGCCTGCCGCCACATGTTTGCGAACCCGCATCGCTGTAAATACCAAGCTTTAAACCCTTACTATGTACATAATCTGCAAGTGCTTTCATACCCGATGGAAATCTTTTAGCATCCGGCTGTATAAATCCCTGAGCATCGCGGTCGCCATGCCAGCAGTCGTCTATGTTAATGTAAGTATAACCTGCATCTTTCATTCCGGTGCTTACCATAGCATCGGCCATTTGTTTTATCATATTTTCATCTACATTGCAGGCAAATTTATTCCAGCTGTTCCAGCCCATAGGAGGCGTAAGCGCAAGGCCGGGATATTTTGTATAGTCCTGAACGTAATTATTGCCCTGTGCAAATGAAGCCAAAGCAATGCCCAAAGCAATGATAGAATAGATAATTTTTTTCATGTATGTATGTATTTAAATAAAAAAAGCATTCCCTAATAAAAATCAGGGAATGCCTTAAACTAACTCAATTATTAAAGTAACCCAACGTTATCTATGTATATTGTATTATTAATACCGCTAAATTCCTGTATTAAAAGTATTCCGGGGGCTCCCGGGTTATTAAAGTCTGTTTGCAAAGAAAATTCGTAATCCGTCCATTTGCCCGGCACTAAGTCTATTTCTTTAGCATTGCCACTTATTACTATGTTTGCTTTTCCAGCTGATGTAGCATATAAAGACATTTTAAGTCTCGTATAGTTGCCTATTTCTATAGGACCGCCGCCATTGCCAATTTGAAATCCGCCAAAACCGCCGTATTCCTTTTTTACGGCACGTGCGCCATCTCTCACAATCTCACTTTGCTCATAATTTACATCGCCTCCCCAGCTTCCTTCCCACCAGTCAGAATTTCGGGCATCATCATAAATAACATAATTAAATCCGAAACTTAGTGCTGATTCTGTGATACCTCCGGCAGTTTCAACAAAGATCTTGCATGCACCGGTAATTCCTTCCGGTATTTTTACCACAATTTCTGTCACGGTCGACGAAACTATTTCTGCAGGGATATCGCCAAATTTAACGCTTATTACATTTACAAAATCGGTACCTGTAATAGTCGAAACTGTTCCGGCTGGGCCACCTAACGGATATTTTGTAAGGCTTGGCGCGGGTGCTCCGATTGTAAAATCGTAGAAAACTTCATGCCCGTCTGACGTTACAATCTTTATCTTGTTTGATGTCTGGTCTGTAGAATACGGGATACCAACAGGCAGTGTAAGGATAATATTAGTATCAGTAACCATTGCGGGGTTAAAGTAGGCGCTAAAATCATTGAAGTAAATAGCGGTTGTTTTTGCAAGGCCTTTACCTCTAATAATGTATACATTCCCGGAAAAACCGGTTGTAACCAAAGAGTCAAGTGGTACATAAACCTGCGGAGATGGTTCGTTATAACCATATTTGCTCACACTTTCTATAACAGTGGCGCCATTTGTACTACTGCTGTCGTCGTCACTACAGGACAGGAGCATAGAAAGAAGTGGAATTATAAATAACGCCCTCAACATAAAATTAAATTTAAAATTTTTCATATCATTTTTATTTATTTATTCAAATGTATAAGCAACCGGCTCATCATCCAGTAGTGGATTTTTTAATAGTTCTGCCGATGGGTAAGGGAAAAATAAAGATGTCTTTGCAGCGTTAAGCGTCACATGGATTTCTGTAGTAGCATCACCTCTGTTTTGTCCCTCTATAATAGCTTTCGCCTGAGAATATGGTAATCTTCCTAAGTCATACCAGTAGTCTCCCTCAATAGCAAACTCCGACCTTCTCTCTTTAAGAATATCATCAAAAGTAATAGCGGAAAGTGCAGGAATACCGGCTCTTAATCTAACCTGATTAAATGATGCCAATGCAGCAGCGTCGCTCGTAGTTGATCCACCAGCAAGTACAGCCTCAGCATGTATTAGTAAAACATCTGCGTACCGCATTATGTATGTATTTTGGCCAAAGCCTCTGGCATCGGGATCAAACGGACCCGTAACATCTGCATTAAACCTTCCTACCACATATTTTTTAAGTGCCGCCCCCGAGTTTTGAGATAAAGTAGTTGCCGGTACAGTAAAACCTATTGCGGTTGTAGTGGGTGAATCAGCATAGGTCAGGTTAGGGTAGACGTCTCCCGGAACCATATAAGTTTCTTTTCTTCGCAAATCTCCGGGTACAAAACCGTTTTCTATAAGGTCCTGAGAAGGTGCAAGTACTCCGCCATAGCTGTTTTGGCTTAATTGAGGCAGTGCAAATTGTGTATTGTCATAATTACCCACAAAATAATTGCCTATCGTCCACTGCCACGCCATTATAGACTCTTCATTGTTATTGTTATTAACAAGGAACAGGTCGCCAAAGGTTTTACCAGGCAGCTCAGGCCCGCCATATAATTTAAATTCTCCACTGTTAATAACTGCCTCGGCCATAGCCCTGGCTTCGGTGTATTTTTTTTGATATAAATAAACCTTTGCTAAAAGCGACTTCGCCGAACCCTTAGATACATGGGCATTTTCGCCATAGTTTACTCCCCTTACTTTTTCTTTTAACAGGTCTATAGCCTGTAATAGGTCGTTCTCTATAAACTTGTAAACATCTTCCTTCCTGTTAGAACGCACATCGTTAGGATTATCAGCAAAATTTGCAGCATCTTCTATAATAGGTACATTGCCCCATATGCGAACAAGGTAAAAATAGGCAAGGGCACGCATAAAATGGCATTCGCCAATGGTGTTATCTAAAACTGCCGGAGATACATTGGGACCCGCATTGTCGCGAAGGCCGTTTATAAGGGTATTGGCGTTTGCTACAGTGCCAAAACACGATCTCCAGCTGTCTAATATAACAGGATCTGACGATTGATATTCGAGTGTTCTAAACGGCAGGTAGTCATCACTGTATGTAAATGTGTTACCCGCTGCAAGATCGCCTATAGCATTAAATGCTTTTGTATGGAAATTAAACCACACTCTGGTGTACAGGTTATTTGTTGCATTTGCCACCTTTTCATCTGATGTATAAAAACCATCAAGGCTAAAGGTATCCTGAGGCTCTATCTCAAGAAAATCGCTATTGCAGGAAAATAATGTTGCAGTGGCCGCGATTACACAGGCAATCTTATAATTTTTAAAATACTTTTTCATTTTCATCTTTATTAAAATTCAATATTAAAGCCCATTGTCATTGTCCTTGGTGTAGGATATCTTCCATTGTCTATACCACTTAATAGTGCATCCTGGTTGTAGGAGCCTACTTCAGGGTCGTAGCCTTTATATTTTGTAAACGTGTACAAATTTTGTATCGTACCGTAAATTCTCAATTTGGTAATTTTTAGTTTAGAAATCCACTCTACAGGTAGCGAGTATCCTATGGCTACGTTTTGTATCCTTAAATAAGATCCATCCTCAATATACCTGCCCGATATAAAGTTATTAGGGTGCGCCTGTCCGGCTCCAAGCCTTGGTAAACGACCGTTGGGATTATTTTCAGAAAAATAATCAGCAGCTTCTGTAAACTGATTAGCATACAGGTTAGAATTTAACGTTCCGGCCCTGCGGGTAAGGTTATAAATATCATTGCCTACAGACCCTTGTAAAAATATGGACAGGTCTACATTTTTATAATTAAAACCGTTAGTAAAACCAAATGTGAAATCTGGATTTGGATTGCCAATGGATGTAAAGTCATCTTCGTTTACCAACCCATCACCATTAATGTCTTTATAGATAACATCTCCTACAACAAATGGAGTAGGATCTGCACCAAAATCATTTAGAGGAGCATTCACTAATTGAGAAGGATCTCTGTAAATACCTTCGTAAACCGGACCTAAAAAGGCTCCAACAACTCCACCTTCAATAGTCCTCGTAATAGTTTTACTTAAAAAGCCGTTTACATTTATGTCTCTGTTAATGGCATTATCTAATTTTAAAACTTTGTTTACGTACTTACTCAAGATAAGAGTCGAATTCCAGGATAGATTATCAGATAGTTTTTTATTGAAGTTTACTGTAATATCAATACCCTTGTTTTCCATGCTGCCCATGTTTGCAAATGGAGAAGACACGCCACCCTCATAAGACTCCCCACCGGTTAAGTATAGAGGGAAATTAGTTTTGTAAAGAAAATCTTCAGATATTTTTTTGTAAACTTCCACAGTTGTTGTTAATGCAGAATTAAATAGGGAAAATTCTATTCCCGCATTTGTTTGCCTTGATGTCTCCCACACTAAATCAGGGTTTGCAGTTCCAGCAGGGAAGAAGCTTTGGCCTATCCCCGTTAGAGACGACGTGATGGTAGAGCTGTAAAGGTTATTGGCAATTTGCTGGTTACCTGTTTCACCATAACCAAACTTAAGTTTAATGTTGTCTACATATTTTTTGGTTTTTTCCATAAATGGTTCGTTAGACAGCTTCCAGGTTGCTGAAAAAGCAGGGAAGTAACCCCATTTATTTCCTTTAGCAAATTTAGATGAGCCGTCTGCTCTCCATGAAGCGGTAATACCATATTTATTATCATAGTCGTAGATTACACGTCCATAATAAGAGTTAAGTGTTTGTTCGCCAATGTACTGGCCGCCATATTGTAATAATTTTGTGTCAGATACTGCAATTTCCTGCAAATCGTTATCTACAAAACCTGATGCTGTAAGGTTTAAACCTTCCCAATGTCCCTGATTAGCCTCTTGCCCTGCAAGTAATGTAAAATTATGCTTCCCAAAGCTATTTCTGTACGTCAGGTAATTTTTAACGTTTGCAGAATAAAACATCTGCTCTCTCTGATTTAAGGTAGCAGTAGGGTTCGTAGCACTTCCCCACTGGTAGGAAGGTCGAAACTCTTTATTCATGCTCGATTCTGTATATCCACCTAATTCAAAACGGTATTCAAGACCTTTAACTAATTTAAATTCAGCAAAAAAGTTTCCTGAGTAGCTTCTTCTCTTCAAATTGTTAGTGTTTAGCAAGGCAGAGGCTACAGGATTAATAAAGCTGCCTAAAGACCCATCTGACGGTGGCCCTGAAAAGTTACCGTTTAAGTCGCGAACGGCAACATCGGGTGTGCTGAATAGTGATGTGCTGATAATTCCGTCTGCACTGCTATTAAGTGTGATTCTTTCTATAGTATTTGCGAAATTTATATTCACGCCCACCTTTAACCAATCTTTTAATTTGGCATCAATGTTAGCTTTAAAAGTAAAGCGTTTGTAGCCTGAGCCAATAATAGTTCCATCCTGTTCAAAATAGCTGCCTGATAAATAATAGCCAACTCCTTCTTTCCCCCCGGAAAATGCTAATTGATGGCTTTTTAATGCAGAATTTTTAAAAATCTCCTTCTGCCAGTCTGTTCCATTGCCTAAAAGGCTTGGGTTAGAAAATTCGAAACGTGGCGGAAGATTATATGCATCGGCCAGAGCATTTTGATTAACAGCATACTCCCTTAAATTAAAAACATCCATGGTTTTAACCTGCTGCTGGGTAGAGTAAGAATTATCATAAGATAGTTTACCAGTACCCTTTTTGCCCGATTTGGTTGTGATAATTACTACACCGTTAGCCCCACGTGAACCGTAAATTGCAGTTGCAGATGCATCTTTTAAAACATCTATAGACTCTATATCATTAGGATTTATTAATGATAATGGGCTCACTGTTATATTACCCGCATTGGATAAATTTCCGCCTGCAATGGGCTGACCACTTGTAGTACTATTTCTTGCATCGCCAGATACTGGAACACCATCTATAACATATAGAGGCTCGTTCGTTCCGGATAGTGAGGTTATTCCCCTTATTTTAACCGACACGTTGCTGCCGGGCGCACCAGAGTTGTTAGTGACAGTTACACCCGCTGCTTTACCCTGAAGCATCTGGTCTACCGACACTTGTTTTAGATTCTCTATGTCTCTTGCTTTTACCGATGATACAGATCCGTTTACATCGCCTTTTTTTTGCGAACCATAACCTATTACAACAACCTCGTCCAGCGTTTTTGCGCCCTCGGTAAGGCTTACATTTATAACTTTTCTTCCTTTTATTGCAACTTCCTGAGAGGCGAATCCAATAAAGCTGTACACTAGGGTAGCATTATCTGCAGCGGTGATGGAATATTGACCATCGAGATTAGTCACTGTCGCTGCGTCGCTGCCTTTGATAGAAACGCTAACTCCGGGAATTGTCATCCCTTTGTCGTCCGATACGGTTCCGCTGACCGTATTTTGCGCCTGCAATATGCCTCCGCAACATAAAAACAGCAAGTACAACAGTGCTTTGCCTTTTTTATGCCATTTTACATCATGTAATTTATTACCCATAATAATTTGTGTTAGGTTAGTTATTAATTCTTAAATAATAAAGGGTTAATTTCAGCTTTCAATAAATTTTGGGTTTATTTATTGACAAAAACAAATTTATGAGAGAAGGCAGGTCTTTGTTAATATTATTTTATCATTTAATGATAATATTTTCTCTAACGTTTGCGAAGGCAACGCCTTATATAATAATAATATAACATCGTTATGATCTAAAATTTTGTAGATCAAATATTTGAAATGCAAATTGTTGAAAATTGGAACGATTTCTATATGTATTTTTTTATCAAACGTAAACTATAAAAATCTTTTTAGTCCGTAGAATTCGTCGCGATATTGGCTGGGTGTAGTATTTTTAATGCTCTTAAAAATACGGTTAAAATTTGCGATATTATTGAAGCCGGATTTAAATGCGATTTCAGATATACTCAGGTCTTTTTCGACCAGCCATCGTGCGGCATAGCCAATCCTGATGTCGTTTAAATAATTTACAAAAGTCTTCCCCGTACGCTTCTTTATAAAACGGTTAAAAGATACAGGACTCATACGTGCAACATCGCTCACATCATCCAGTGTTATCTTGTCCGAGAATTTCTTCTGAATATATTCATATACTAATTTCATCTTATCATCGTCCTCAAAGACATCGCTATCTACCGTAAACGTAGAGAGGAGACGTTGATTCCTGGAATTTGCCATGTCATGAAGTATAGAAATAATTTCTAAAAAGTAATCCATGCCATCGCGTTTAGATATCCTGCTTAACCGCTCGCCAAGTTCTGCACCCGTTTTTTTAGAAAATAATATACCGTGATTAGCACGATTAAACATTTCTTTTATAGGCATCATTATACGACGCCCTAAAAGCGACTCGCTAAACAGATCATTATGAAATTGTATTGTAATTTCGTGTATATCTTTGTTTTTGCATTTACTAAGTTCCCAGCCATGATAAAGATTAGGCCCTACAAGTACCAGTTCTACATCTTCAATTTCTTCAATATGGTCGCCCACTATGCGTTTCACACCTTTACCATTTTGAATAAAGTTTATCTCATATTCAGGATGGTAGTGTATAGGGAAGTCAAATGTATCCTTAAGCCTGTCAAAGACTAAAAAACTATCACCTTTGGTTAAAGGTGGTATTTCCCTGTGAAACTTTTGTGTGGTCATAGCAATGTAATTATATGATATAATATTGATAAAATAATATTATCTAAGATTTAGGACTAAATATATCTTTGGCTTTATTAAAAAAGTATCGTTTAAATTACACAGTTGTAAATAATACACCGAATAAACTAAGAATTTTACAACATTAATAAATTCTTTTTGAAGCAGATGCAAATATAGATGAAAAATAAAATTACAATACTACTTAGCGTTTTTTTTCTGGTCTCGTGTAAAAGTGTTTCTGATAAGGCGCTTTTAGTGCACCATCCATCAGATAAAAATGCGACTAAAGAAACAGCAGCTCTATATAAAAACATGTTTCTTTTGCGCGAAAAAGGGTACATGTTTGGCCATCAGGACGCGCTTGCTTACGGAGTAAACTGGCGTTATGAAGAGGGCAGGAGCGACGTAAAAGATGTGACAGGAGACTATCCTGCGGTGTACGGTTGGGACTTGGGGAGAATGGAAAATAATGAAGCTAAAGATATTGATGGTGTGCCTTTTAACAAGCAAAAGCAATATATAAAAGAAGTTTATGACAGAGGTGGTATAAGCACCTTTAGTTGGCATATGAATAATCCATTATCCGGCGGCGACTCCTGGGATAATGCTCCCGGTACCGTTGCAGCGGTATTGCCCGGCGGCGCTAAGCACGAAGTATTTAAAAAATGGCTTGATAATGCAGCGGCCTACCTTTTAACCCTAAAGGGAAGCGACGGAAAGGCTATCCCTATTTTATACAGGCCTTACCATGAATTTACAGGTAATTGGTTCTGGTGGTGCAAAAATACTACCACCCCCAGTCAGTTTAAGCAGTTATGGAAATTTACAGTCGAGTACTTTAAACAAAAAGGCGTCCATAACCTGTTATATGTGTACAATACGTCAAACTCGGGTGTGGCAACAAAGGAGGACTTTATGGAATATTACCCCGGTGATGATTATGTAGATATAGTAAGCTTTGATATTTACCAGGGAGGAGAAGAAGTGGCGCAAAGGCAACAATTTGAGGCAGAAACTAAAAACCTGGTTTCTATAATAGATGAGGTAGGGAAGGAGCATAACAAACTTACCGCTATTGCAGAGGCCGGATTTGAGCAGATACCCTATGCTACATGGTGGACGGAGACACTAACAAATGGAATAGGAAATCATAATATATCGTACGCTTTACTGTGGCGTAACCATGGTTGGAATGATAGCATGAAGCCCCCCCGCATGCACTACTATGCGCCATATAAAGGCCATAAGTATGAAAAGGATTTTGTAGACTATTATAACCTGCCCCAAACCCTTTTCCAGAAAGAAATCACAAAACTTAATTTATACAAATAGTCGCGCCAACGCGAAACGTAATATGAGATTAACAACTATAGATCTTTCAATTATCGCACTCTATTTCCTTGTAATGGTAATAGTAGGTGTTGTAATGAAAAACCAGGCTAAAAAAAGTAAAGACAGCTACCTTATGGGGGGCAAAAAGCTACCCTGGTACATGCTGGGGCTAAGCGATGCCAGCGATATGTTTGATATTAGCGGTACTATGCTGCTTGTAAGTATGGCTTTTCTATATGGTTTTAAAAGTGTCTGGATTCCCTGGATGTGGCCTGTATTTAATCAGGTATTTTTGATGGTATTCCTGAGCAAATGGCTAAGGCGAAGTAATGCCACTACCGGCGCGGAATGGCTGGGAACACGCTTTGGCCTTACAGATAGGGGTGTTGCACAAAGCCATGCTATTGTTGTAGTTTTCGCACTTATGCTGTGCATAGGTTATATGGCTTATGCCTTCGTGGGTGTGGGCGAATTTCTCGAAATTTTTATACCCTATGAGACTATAAAAGGGGCAGTGCCTTTCCTGGATGCGCATCTCGAAACGTTAACTGCCGGTACAGAGCAGTATAAAGAATCTTTAGTTGCCGCTAAACATGCCACTGCTCAGTTTTATGGTGTGAGCATTTGTATAGTAGCAACATTTTATAGTATAGTAGGAGGGATGCACGGTATTGTTCTTGCCGATTTTATAAAGTACATGATCATGATCGTGTGTTCTATATGCGTAGGTACTATTGCAATGATGGCCCTTTCAGATTCGGGTATTGTTATAGCCAATAAAATGCCGTTAGGGTGGGACGACCCGTTATTTGGTATGGAACTGGGGCTTAACTGGCAGGATATCCTTGCCGATGCCCAGGTTAAGTTAGAAAAAGATGGTTACAGGCTGTTTTCGGCTGTAGTATCTATGATGTTCTTTTCGGGTGTGCTTAAAAGCCTTGCAGGTCCTGCTCCTAATTATGACTGCCAAAAAATATTAAGTACAAAATCGCCTGAGGAGGCCAGTAAAATGAGTGGTTTTATATCTATCATATTGCTCCCTATACGTTATTTCATGACTATGGGCCTTTGTATTCTGGGTGTACTTTATTTTAAAGACCTTAATCTTAACCACACCGCAGATGGTGTAAATTTTGAAAGTATAATGCCGGCAGTAATAAGCAAGTACCTGCCTGTTGGGTTGGTGGGGCTTGTACTGTCGGGGTTCTTAGGCGCCTTTATGAGTAACTTTTCCGGTACTCTAAATGCGGGCCAGGCCTATATAGTAAACGATATCTACCTAAAATACTTTAAGCCAGATGCCGACCGAAAGCAAATTATAACCATGGGCTATTTGTCAGGAACTATAATGGTAATCCTGGGTGTAGGCCTGGGTATGCTAATCCGCGACGTTAATATGATATTTAATATCATTACCGCGGGGTTGTATGGTGGTTTTGTATGTGCCAATGTGCTTAAATGGTACTGGTGGCGCTTTAATGCAAACGGCTTTTTCTGGGGTATGCTTGCCGGTATTATCGCAAGTGCTATTCCGCCGGCATTATCTGTTACTGGCGTAACTCATTATTTTGATGGTACGCGTATGCTGTATTTCTTCCCGGTATTTTTTGTAATACAACTTATAGCTTGTGTTCTGGGCTCTTATGCCGCTCCGCCTACTAATAAAGAAACGCTCGTAAATTTTTACAAGACAGTGCGCCCATGGGGTTTCTGGAAACCTATACATGACCTTGCCCAGGCTGAAGACCCTTCTATAGAAAAAAACAGAAACTTTAGCATTAACATGGCAAATGTAGGTATGGGCATTGCTGGGCAAATATTGCTTACACTGTTACCTATGTATTTTATACTTTCTAAATGGACAGGATTTTTTGTAGTGCTGGTTTTACTGGCAACAATATTTATAGTAATGAAAAGAACCTGGTGGAACAGGCTCAGCGATTTTTAATAAGAATTTAATACCAATAAAATGGGTAGTGATATGATTACAGAGAACAGGGTTAAAATACCCAACTACGACGCGCTGGTTAAAGCACATAATGAGCTGATAGAAAAACCTAACACTCCGGTTGCCGAAAATAACGGCGTTTATACACGCTATAAAAACCCGGTATTGACTGCCGCACATGCTCCCCTTAGCTGGAGGTATGATTTTAATCCGGAAACTAATCCGTTTGGTATGGAACGCATCGGCATAAATGCTGCGTTTAATGCGGGGGCGACAAAATTTAATGGTAAATATATTATGGCCGTTCGCGTAGAGGGAGCCGACCGTAAATCGTTTTTTGCAATCGCAGAAAGCCCTAATGGTGTAGATAACTTTAAGTTTTGGGATAAGCCATGCGTAATCCCGCAACTTGCCGAGCCTGATACTAATGCTTATGATATGCGTCTTACCCAGCATGAAGATGGATGGGTGTACGGAATTTTTTGCACCGAAAGAAAAGACCCAAATGCTCCTGCAGGCGATACCAGTATGGCTATTGCTAATGCGGGTATTGTACGCACAAAAGATCTTGAAAATTGGGAGCGACTGCCGGATCTTGTTTCTAAGACAGGACAGCAGCGTAACGTGGTACTGCATCCGGAATTTGTAAAGGGCAAATATGCGCTGTATACACGTCCGCAGGACGGATTTATAGATGTAGGTAGTGGCGGTGGCATTGGCCTTGGCTATGTAGATGCCATGGAAAATCCGGTAGTTCTGGATGAAATGATCATTTACGGCAAAGTATACCATACCATTTATGAATTAAAAAATGGCCTTGGACCTGAGCCTATTAAAACCGAAAAAGGTTGGCTGCACATGGCGCATGGTGTTCGTAACACAGCAGCTGGTTTAAGGTATACTATGTATTTGTTCATGACCGACCTCCATGATATTGCAAAGGTTACGCACCGTCCGGCGGGATACTTTATGGCACCGGAAAACACAGAAAGAGTAGGCGATGTGTCTAATGTTCTGTTTAGCAACGGCTGGATAGCAGATGATGACGGTACGGTATTTATTTACTATGCATCGTCAGATACCCGCATGCATGTAGCAGTATCTTCTATAGATAAATTGGTAGACTATGTTATGAATACTCCGGAAGATACCTTTACATCGGCAGGATCTGTGCAGACTATTATTGCACAGGTGGAGAACAACAAAGAATTCATGTAATGGCCAATCTTAAAAATGAAATATATAATGAGCTGCTTTCTATTTTAAGTTACTGGGAAAGCCATATGCCCGATGATATAAATGGAGGTTTTATAGGCGCTATAGACTATACAGATACTAAAGATTTTTCGGCAGATAAAGGATCAGTATTAAATGCCCGCATTTTGTGGGCATTTTCGGCTGCATACCCCATTACTAAAAATGAAGCGCATCTCAAAATTGCCGAAAGGGCATTTAAGTATATTACTAATCATTTTTACGACAAAGTAAATGGCGGTATCTATTGGAGCGTCAATGCCGATGGTACCCATAAGGATACTAAAAACCAGATTTACGCTCTTGCTTTTGCAATTTATGGATTGTCTGAATTTTTTTCGGTTACAAACAACGACGACTCTTTACAGTTAGCCGTGAACCTTTATGAAGTTATAGAGAAATACAGTTACGATCCTGTTAATAAAGGATATTTTGAAGCATTCACTCAAAATTGGAAGCCCATCGAGGACCTCCGCCTGAGTGCTAAAGATGTAAACGAAAAAAAAACAATGAATACCCACCTGCACATTGCAGAAGGTTATGCCAACCTGTACAGGATATGGCCAAATGAATCATTGCAGAAGTCATTGATACAATTACTTCATACAATCAACGACCATTTTATTAATTCGGATACGGGTCACCTGCGTTTGTTTTTCAATGAGGAATGGATAGAAAAACCAGATGTTATTTCCTACGGGCATGATATAGAAGCAGCCTGGTTACTGCAATGGTGTGCAGAAGTAACAAATGATGATGCCCTTATTGCAATATACAAAAGAGAAGCCATAACAATGACAGATGCCACTTTTGAAGGTATCGATACAAACGATGGCGGGCTTTGGTATGAATACGATCCGAATGAAAATAAAATGATTGCAGAGAAACACTGGTGGCCGCAAAGCGAATTACTAATTGGTATGATAAACGCATGGCAGCTTACAGGTGATCAAAAGTACTGGGATGCCACACAGCATAACTGGAAATTTATAAAAGACTATATTATTGACAAGCAGAATGGCGAATGGATTTGGGGAGTGGACAGCAACTACAACGGCATGCAGAAAGATAAAGCAGGTTTCTGGAAATGCCCTTACCATAACAGCCGTGCCTGCATAGAGTTAATTAAGCGACTTGACAGTTAGACTATTAGCTAAAAATTGATTAAATAGTATCTATTATTGACAAAAACAGAGCACTACGAAAACGATTGATATAGTAATTTAACATAAACTTAAAATCAAAGATTATGAAAAAATTATTACTTTTTATGGGTTTACTTTCCTTGCCTCTGCTGCAAAATGTAACTGCCCAAACGTTAACTTATGATGCTTTGCCTACCGCTGTAGAACTGGGTTCTGCAGCAAACTTCAATGTCAGCTATACGTCTACTGTACCCGCTAAAATTAATGTAGCACTTTTTATTTTCGACGTAGATGGATCAGGCAACCTGACGCCGGATTGGTCTACATGGAAAGCAGGAGCAGGATCTGATGTGTTGCCTGCTGCGGCCACAGCTACAGCACACCCCATTTCTTTGTCTGTTCCCGGCAACCTTACAGAAAGTAGTGCACTGCCTGCAGGAAAAACATATGTTTGGTCACTAACTCTTAACGATGCAGGTGATAACTGGTTAACCGGTTCACAGCAGGCTACAACAATAGTAGCAACAAGCGGGGCAGTAAACTCGGTAACATTTACCGGTACTGCGGCCACGGAGGTAAACGCAGGTAGTAATGCTACATTAAACTATAATTATACACTTGTAGAAGACGGTATCGTGAAAGTTGCGCTTAGCAAGTATAGTTCTCAGGAAGTCTGGATTAACGATGTGGCTACCTTTATAATAGAACCGGCCCCCGCTACAGGAACAACAGTTATGCAGGCTACCTCAAATATTATGGTACCTGCGGATGTTATAGCAAGTGCCGACCTGACAAACGGCGAAATGTACAAATGGGAAGTGTCTTTGTTTAGCCCGGGTTGGTCAACCTATCTGGGAGGTGTTAAAAGCAACGTGGTTGTAAACACGCCATTAGTAGGCTTGGATAAGGTTGCGGCAAAAACATTTTCTATATATCCTAATCCTGCAAGTAGCATTCTTATCTTATCAGGAACAAATGTAGAGCAGGCACAGGTTTATGATGTTTCGGGTAAAATTCTTATTAATCAGGGCCCGGTTAATTTTATAGATGTATCAACTTTATCATCAGGCGTATACTTTGTAAAAATTAATGACGGAAGCACCTATAAATTTATTAAAAATTAGTTTTAGTTACAACCATTGCCGGCGGTGTTATGCTGCCGGCTTTTATTTACAGTTTATGAAAAAGAAGAATGTATTAATTTTTTTATTATTTACCACACTCCTATCAATAACAGCATGTTCTGATGATGATAGCGGTGACAACGGCGTTACGGGTGGCACAGGCCCTACAGAAGAGGTAGCAGATCTATTAACTGCTGAGAATGCACGAAGCTATATGGTAGATGCAGGCGCTACAAATGAAACAGTGGCACTATTTTACAATCTAAAAAAATTGTCTAAAAGAAAGTACCTTATAGGGCAGCAAGACGCTTTTGCAGGATTTTATAACAATGCCGGAGGGAATTCAGATATTAAAAAGGCAACAGGCAGTGATCCTGCATTATTGGGTTCCGACTTCATGTTTATTACAGATAACAATAATTCCGGCGAAGCTTCTAACTGGTTCTATCAGCAGGAAATTAAAATTACTAGTGATGCTAAAGACGCATATAATAAAGGCATGGTGAATACATTCTCCTGGCATTTGCGGGAACCCTTTCATGGTGACACTTTTTACGCAGAAGATATGACTCCCGAAGAGAAAGCAACAGCATTTGCAAGCATTCTGCCGGGCGGTACTAATCATGCCTATTTTACATCGAAACTGGATAAAGTTGCAGATGTTCTTAATAACTTGAGGGGAAATGATGGCAAGTTGGTCCCGGTTATCTTCAGGCCTTTTCACGAGTTTGATGGCAGCTGGTTTTGGTGGGGTTCCAACTATGCAACTCCTGACCAGTACAAACAGGTTTACCAATTTTTAGTGACTTATCTTCGTGATACTAAAAACGTGCACAATGTAATTTACGCATTTTCACCTGATAATAGCTACACTACTAACACAGCTTACCTGAGCCGCTATCCAGGAGATGATTATGTTGATGTATTAGGGATGGATAACTATGGCGATTTTAGCAACGGGTCGTCTACGGGTGTAACTACTGCTAATAGCAAGCTCGTTATGGTGAGCAAACTTGCTAAAGAAAAAGTAAAAATAGCGGCGATGACCGAAACAGGTTACAGGGTAACAGCGGCTAATAGTGCTATTAACGGGTTTTTTAATAACAATATGTTTAATGCCTTAACAGCAAATGAAGCAGAGGTAGCCTATGTTATGTTTTGGGGTAATGACCAGACAGGATATTATGTTCCACCTACCGGGAGCGACTTTGCCAACTTTGCCAATAAGCCTGAATCAGTATTACAAAATAATATTCCGGATATGTACAGTATGCCTCAGTAATGGATCATGTTGGGTACTGTATGACACTAAATAACGTTTTAATCAACCACCAAACTAACAATAATATTCTCAACAAGAGGGTAGTATTGTTTATTATTTACATGAAAAAAGCTACAACAATTCTTTGTTTGATTCTAATGCAGGTAATAGTATCCTGTAAAGTTCAAAAATCAGATCAGTCAGAATTCATTACTGTCAAAGGAACACAATTTTACAAGGGTGGACAGCCCTATAATTACATCGGCACCAATTATTGGTATGGAGCTTTGCTTGCCGCTAAAACCGGCGGCGACCGCGAGCGCCTTGCCACAGAACTTGATCAGCTTAAAGCTAACGGAATAGACAACCTCAGGATACTCGTAGGCGCAGAGGCCGGTACTCAGGATTTTACTGTAATGCCTGCGTTGCAGCCTAAACAGGGTGAGTACGATAAAAACCAGTTAGATGGTCTCGATTACCTGTTAAGTGAAATGCGCAAGCGTAATATGTATGCGGTATTATACCTGACAAACAATTGGGAGTGGAGCGGTGGTATGGCGCAATATTTAGAATGGAACGGTTATGGCACGTTGCCAAACCCCAATATTAAACCCAATACCTGGCCGCAGTTTATGGACTATGTAAAGCAGTTTCATAAATGTAAACCGTGTCAGGATGCACTTAATAAACATATAAATTACATTATAGGTCGCACGAATGCCTACACCAATATCAAATATACTAACGATACTACCATTATGGCGTGGCAGGTGGGCAATGAACCCCGAGTATTTACGGCTGATAACGAAGAAGCATTTACAACCTGGCTTAATAGTGTAGTTGATGTTATAAAAGCTGCCGATAAAAATCACTTAGTATGCACAGGTAGCGAAGGCAAAGCTGGCAGTGCCGATGATATTGCCATCTTTGAACGTACACACAACAACCCAAAAATAGACTACCTTACTATGCACATCTGGCCTAAAAACTGGAGTTGGTACAACCATGCAAAAGCTGAGGAAACGCTACCGGGAGCCATTTCAAAAACACTTGCCTATATAGATGAGCATATCGCGGTTGCACAACGTTTGGGTAAACCCATTGTGCTTGAGGAATTCGGGTTACCACGTGAAGATGAGAGCCTTGACAGGACAAGCAGCACTGCTGATAGAGATGCGTTTTATAAAGCTATATTTGAAAGACTCCAAGCAAGTGTTAGAGCAAAACAGGCCTTTGCAGCACTTAACTTTTGGGGTTATGGAGGAACAGGAGTAAATAATCCCGCAGCCGGAAAGTGGAAAAAGGGTGATGCCTTTACCGCCGACCCGCCACAGGAACCACAGGGGCTCAACACTGTTTTTAGTACCGACGTCTCAACTCTAAAACTAATTAAAGATTTTAATAATAAGATCACCAAATAAAAAAAGAGCCGTAAGGCTCTTTTTTTGTAGGTTTGGATAAATTATCGGAAACAATGATGAAATACTGTCTTGTGCCCTCTATTATAAGTCTCTTTCTCTTAGGGTCCTGCAATGAAAATCAAAAAAGATAGCAGTTTATTAATAACCAATGCCTCTGTTCTTACAGATTTATCGACAGGAGAGAGTAATGAATTTTCTATAACGCCTCAGGTATTTAAATGGGAAAAGGATCATTTTGAACTCTTAGAATAGATTAGCTAACATTTAATGACAGAAATTGGTATGCTTAATTCATTTTAACACAGTCTAATACTTACTTAAGCTCAAACTCTATTTCCTGTACATTATCGCTGCTTGTACCTATAAAAACCTTAAACGTTCCGGATTCAACTAAGTAGTCACCGTTATTGTTATAGAAACCAAGTTCGGCATCGGTCAATGTAAATGTTATGGTTTTAGTTTCGCCTTTTTTTAGTAATACCATCTCAAAACCTTTAAGTTCTTTAACAGGGCGTGACAGGCTTGCAGCCACATCCTGAATGTATAACTGCGCCACTTCTTTACCATCGTAATTTCCGGTATTGGTAATGTCTACCGTTACTTTTACTACATCGCCTTTTGTATAGACGGACTTGTCTGATTTAGGAATGCCATATTTAAAGGTTGTATAGCTAAGTCCGTGGCCAAAGGAATATTGTGGTGTTTTTTCAACATCACTGTAATGTGACCAAAATACATTTTTATCAACGTTTATTGGCCTGCCGGTGCTGTGCTGATTGTAATAAATGGGTACCTGGCCAACATTGCGCGGAAAACTCATAGGCAATTTGCCGCTTGGGTTGTAGTCACCATACAGTACCTGCGCAACGGCGTTACCTGTTTGCGTACCAAGGTGCCATGCCTCGACTATAGCAGGGATATGCTCTGCAGCCCAAGGCAATGCAAGTGGGCGGCCATTGTTAAGCACCAATACAATATTAGGGTTAACTTTATATATTTCCTCAAGTAATTCCTGCTGTAAGCCGGGTAAATCTAAGTTAGTACGGCTGCGGCCCTCGCCGCTCTGAAAGCCATGCTCGCCAAGTACCATAACTACAACATCGGCTTCTTTAGCTGCTTTTTTAGCTGCGTCAAACCCATCGCGATCTGTAGTATTAAATACAATTTCATCAAGAAATGTAGCCTTGCCTGCAATAAGATCAGCACCTTTTTCATAAGTAAGTTTGTTGTCTTTATATTTTTGCATCCCTTCTAATACAGATACTGCTGTGTTATCATCAGATGCTATTCTCCAGCTGCCTAAGGGGCTGTTCTTATCAGCAGCAAGTGCGCCAATGAGCGCTATCTTTTGCCCTGACTTTTTTAACGGAAGCAGGTTTTTCTTATTCTTTAAAAGCACTATAGATTTCCTGGCAATGTCCAGTACGGCATCATGATTTGCCTTGCTGTTTATTACCGCCTTTTCGCGTTTTTCATCGCAATAACGGTATGGGTCGTCAAACAGGCCAAGCTCATATTTTACGCGAAGTATGCGGCGAACGGCATCATCAATTAATTTTATATCTACTTTGCCATCGTTAACAAGCTTTGCCAATTGATTTACATACAGGTACGATTCCATATCCATATCGGCACCTGCAGTAACGGCCTTTAGAGATGCCTCAGCACCATCCTTAGCAAATCCCCAGGTAATCATTTCACGTATAGAAGCCCAATCTGTCACTACAAACCCTGTAAAGCCCCATTTGCCTTTAAGTATATCCCGTTGCAGGAAACTATTACCCGTAGCAGGGACACCGTTAAGAATATTAAATGAGTTCATATAAGTACGCACCCCGGCATCGTTAGCGGCTTTGAATGGAGGCAATACCGTATTGTATAAAGTTGCATTACCAATATCTACCGTATTATAATCCCTTCCCGATTCAGAGAAGCCGTAACCGGCAAAGTGTTTGGCGCATGCTGCAATAGTATTGGGTAACGATAGATCATCTCCCTGAAAACCTTTTACCCTTGCGGTAGCAACTTTGCTGCCCAGATACGGGTCTTCGCCGGCACCTTCCATAACGCGCCCCCAGCGCGCGTCGCGGCTGATATCTACCATCGGCCCAAATGTCCAGTTTATCCCCGAAGCTGATGCCTCGTCTGCTGCTACGCGCGCCGAATTTTTAATGGCATCCATATCCCAACTGGCAGCTTCGGCAAGTGGAATAGGCGATAGGGTTTTATAACCGTGTATTACATCAAACCCTATAATAAGCGGAATGCCTAACCGCGTTTCTTCGACAGCTATTTTTTGTACTGCACGTACCTCTTTTACACCGCGTACGCTCAGCATTGAGCCTACCCAACCCTTACGTAAATGTTCATACTTAAGTACCGCATTACCTTCTTTCGGCGAAGGCCCCGTAACATCCCAAAAGCCATTATATTGATTCATCTGGCCTACTTTTTCTTCAAGGGTCATTTTAGCCATTAGTGTGCTAATCTTCTGCTCGATATCCTGTTTCTTGTCCATAGGTTTCTTTTTTTGTGCTTGTACTGTACCAAGGCTAAATAGCGCTAGGGCGATGGCAATCTGCGTTTGTTTCATGAGTGATTATTTGCTTGTAAAGGAGGACGCCGGAAGCTTAGCGTTATTAAATAAATCCGGCTGTGCGTTATTATGCCAGGCGTAACGCACGTATGTTGGAGATTTAACCTTGTTACTGCTAAGGATGACAGTGTTCTTTTCTATCCGGGCAGATGCTGGGTAGTATACCTCATCTGGCCCTGCTAATTCAAAAAGCATAGAATTTTTACCGCTAAAGTGTAAGCCTTCAGCGTTATCAAAATGCACTGTTAGTTTCCTGCCATTAACTTTAAAATCTTTATATAGCGGACCCTTTACACGACCCTTGTCAATGCCATACAGGTTGCTTAATGCAAGGTTGGCTAACCGTATGCCAACGGGTTTTTTATTGCGCGGATGTATGTCATTTACAGGACTAATGTCGCCTATAACTACCATTTCGGTATCCTGTACTTCCTGCAACACTCTTCGCTGGGCATCGCGGATTGTTACACCTTGTGTGGTTCCACCTTCATAGTTAAAAGGAGCTATTTGTACATAATAAAAAGGAAAATTGACCTGCCATGCTGCACGCCATGATTGTATAAGCGCGGCAAGCGTTCTATCGTATACTTCCGACCCGGTATTGCTTTCGCCCTGATACCATAAAACACCTGCAAGCTTAAAACCTGCCAGCGGATGAATCATTGCATTATGTGCTCGTCCTGGTTCATGTGGTCCCCATTGTGCTTCGGTTAATTTAGCAGCAGCAGAAGCAAGTATCGCCTCTTTAGCTATAGACACTTCAGGCATCCAGATTTCGGCAGGGGTACCGCCCCAACTGGAGTTTATGACGCCAATGGGAACACCCTTTAAATCTTCCTGCAAATGCTGCGCAAAGAAATACCCTATGGCACTAAAGTATTTCATTGTTTGGGGTGTGCAGGTTTGCCAGCTCCCTGGCATATTTATTTGTGGGCTTGTAGCAGTAAGTTTTTGAACATTAAAAAACCTGATGTCAGGATAGGTAGCTTTTGCTATCTCAGCCTCGGCGTTGTCAATGCCTGCGTTAGGCGTCCACTCCATATTACTTTGCCCGGAGCATAACCAAACTTCACCCAGCATTACGTTATTGAATGTCAGCTCATTATAACCCTTTAATGTTAGGGTGTAAGGCCCTCCCTCCTTGGGTGTCTTTATCCCAAGTTGCCACGTAGCCTGATTATTGGGCTTAACAGTATATGTTTTACTATCCCAGCCGGTAGTAATTTTAATTTCTTCATTAGGGCTTCCCCATCCCCACAACTTAACATCGGCATTGCGTTGCAGTACCATATTATCTGAAAAAAAGGATGGAAGTGAAACATTGGCAAATAACTGCAACCCAAACATCATGAGCGCGAAACAGTACAACTTACTTCTCATTCAGCACAGATTTTAAATATGGTGCCAATTGTGCTGCCATGAGTTTATCGTCTTCAATTTCAGGGTGAAATCCGCAACCGTGTGGGGTTACTGCTTTGAAATTGAAAACGCTTACAGGTTTATGGCCTTTTTTACTGTTAACAGCAGTTTCCACTTTTTTAAGGCATTTTGTAAAAGTTTCCGCATTGCTACCTGTAACCATAGGGCTGTCTAGTAATATAATGCGTGTGTTTGGTGCATGCTTGTAAACAGTGTTTATAAAGTTTATGTAATTTGCTACATACTTATCTTCGTTAAATGGGAGTCTTTCTTTTTTACCATCGCCATTACTAAAATCATTTGTGCCAAGGGCTATACAGGTAATATCCTGGTTGAACCCAAAGGCGTAGGGAACAGCACTATCTCTATTAAGGTACAGTTTCTCATATACATCGGGCATAATGGCTTCTATATCATGCTCGTCGTTCCAGTTGCGGTACATGCCTATGCCAGATACAGAGCTTAGTATGTAATTGGCATCCAAACTCCTGGCTGTGATAGACGCATAAGAGTAATAGGCATTATGCTGGTCATACCATTCGCCTGTGCCACAAGGTATTTCCTTCGTATCATTACCCATGCCTGATGTTATGGAGTCACCTATAAATTCAATTTTCTTTTTCGGCTTTTCTTTCACGTTATAAAGATCGCCTTCAGCACCTTTAAAAGAGATGTTGCCTGTGGTAGCTTCAGTAGCTTTAAACACGGTAAGGATATGATTACCTTCGCCTGCTATTACCGGAACCGATGTGCCTGCTGGAGATACTTTTTTACGCGCATAATAGTTACCGTCAATCTCTATCACAACGTAACCATGGTGGTCGTCTGCCGAGAAGTTAAGTGTGCATTTAGAACCTTTAAATCCAAATGTGACTGATGACGCGGCGCTAATAAGTGTGATGCTATTGTTAGATTTTATCTCTACTCTTCCCTTTGTAACATACAGGTCATCCGAGTTCTGGTTTGCTGAGCCGCAGTAATTTTGCGATAACGCCGCCGTAATAAAAAGTAAGACAACCTTTTGAACTATATTCATATTTAGAAAACGTTTAAGTAGTAAAATTATATAAAATCACAATTTTAGGGCGGTACTATTCTGTCAAAATCTATATATATTTTATAGTATTCTGACAATATACTATCATTTCTTACTTTCGTAAAGGTGTATTTTTACTAAAACGTTATAAGTACTCGATATGAAAATTTTTACCCCCCGAATATTCTTGTTATTACTATTTATAAGCTACTGTTCATTAGCGCAAAACCAGACGGTAAGAGAGCAAATTTTAATTGATTCGAACTGGCATTTCGCATTTGGGCATCCCTATGATACAGATAAAGATTTCAATCACGGTACAGCTTATTTTTCTTATAATGCGAAAGCCGGCAATGGCGATGGCCCTGCCGCTAAGACATTTGATGATCGCGCATGGAGGCTTCTCGATTTACCTCACGACTGGGCTGTGGAACAATCTTTTAGTGAAAATGCGAGCTACAGCCATGGCTTTAAGGCAGCAGGGAAGGGCTATCCGGATAAAAATATAGGGTGGTACCGTAAAACTATTACCATACCAAACGCCGACCTTGGCCGTGTTATATCCCTGAAATTTGACGGTGTTTTTAGGAATTCTAAAGTGTGGTTTAACGGGCATTTTTTGGGTACAGAAGAGAGTGGATATAATGGGTTTGAACATGATTTAACTGCGTATGTAAATTACGGCGGAGAAAATACGATTGCTGTAAGGGTAGACGCATCGATGGAAGAAGGATGGTTTTACGAGGGAGCCGGAATTTACAGGCACGTCTATCTCCAAAAGACAGATCCATTGCATGTGGCAGCAAATGGCACTTACGTAACAACCGCAATTACTAAGGGGGCTGCAACGGTTACAGCACATGCTACAATTGAAAATAAAGGTACTTACAAAGGCAGGATGGCGGTAGAACAGTCGGTTTTAGATTCTTCTGGAAAATTAGTCGCAGCAGTTACTGAACAATATGAAGCTCCGGATTTTTATAAAGCAAAGACAGTTGTATCTAACTTAAATATAAAAAATCCGGCGCTTTGGGATATTGATACTCCCAATCTTTACACATTAATTACGATTATTAAACAGGATGGAAAGACAGCAGACCATTATGAAACTAGCTTTGGTATACGCAGTATTCGTTTTGATGCGGAGCAGGGATTCTTCTTAAATGGAAAACCACTTAAATTAAAAGGAACAAACAACCATCAGGATCATGCCGGTTTAGGTACTGCGCTACCCGATGAACTGCAGTATTTCAGGATAAAAAAGTTGAAAGAAATGGGTTCTAATGCCTACCGTTGCTCCCATCATCCACCAACACCAGAGCTCCTGGAAGCCTGCGATAAGTTAGGCATGCTTGTAATAGATGAGACAAGGCTAATGGGCGTAAACTTTCATCTTGATGATGTGAAGCACATGATAGAAAGGGACCGCAACCATCCAAGTATTATTTGCTGGTCTGCAGGTAATGAAGAGTGGGCTATAGAGGGAAATATTACCGGAGAACGCATTACAAAAGTTATGCAGGGCTATGCTAAAAGTTTAGATACAACGCGCCCGGTAACAGTGGGTATCAGCAGCGGATTTAAAAGTGGCATATCATCTGTGGTCGAAATAATGGGATATAATTATTTAGGTAATGGCGATATAGATGCACACCGCGCCGAGTTTAAAGCGCAGCCGGGAATGGGTACAGAGGAAGGCTCAACTTTTGCCACCCGTGGTATTTATTTTACTGATGATGCCCTGCATTACCAGAGCGCATACGATAAGAAGCCTCGCCCGAGTTTTTACAGTATCGAGGAAGGGTGGAAGTTTTATGCTGAGCGCTCATACCTTGCAGGCATGTTCATCTGGACCGGCTTTGACTACAGAGGAGAGCCTACTCCTTACGGATGGCCCTCTGTTACCTCTTATTTCGGGATGATGGATGTGTGTGGTTTTCCTAAAGATAATGTATACTATTTGAAATCCTGGTGGAGCAAGGAGCCAGTGCTTCACATATTGCCGCACTGGAACTGGAGTGGTCTTGAAGGTAGAGAGATTGATGTATGGGCTTATTCTAACTGTGATGAGGTAGAACTGTTTCTTAATAAAAAGAGCCTTGGCAAAAAGAAGATGGATCAATATGGGCATCTTGAATGGAAGGTGGCATATAAGGCAGGGACGTTAGAAGCCATTGGTTATAAAAATGGCAAAAAGATATTGACCGATATAAGGAGGACAACCGGAAAAGCGGAAAAAATAAAACTTTCAGCCCATAAAACCCTGCTGACTAAAGTTAATGGTGTTGCTATTGCAACTGTAGCGGTAACAGATAAAAACGGAATGCATGTTCCCATAGCCGATAACGAAATAACTTTTGAGGTGAAAGGTGGGGGTAAGATTATTGGTGTTGGTAACGGGAATCCTACCTCTTTAGAAAAAGATAAATTTATAGATGCGATAAATTTAGTGCCTATAGACGAGTTTGAGGAACAACCACTAAACTCGGCAGAATTACCGCAACAATTACCGGTGTATAATGATAGTAAATGGAGCAAGGCCTTTAAAGACCGCGATTATAAAAACCTGTCCCCAGCTTATGTATATCGTGGTACGTTTATTTTGGAAAACAAAGCTCCTAATGCTATTATAAATTTTTACTACCAAAAAATAGGGGTAGAAGCGGTAGTTTTTGTCAATGGCATCAGGATTATGCCGGATGCTGTCGACATGCAAAAATATAACATTGCAGCGTCGATAATCAAAAACGGAATTAACAGTATACATATAATTGCTACACCCTTGCGTAAAGTTAAAGACTGGGACGTTATGAATACCAATCCGGGTGTCATACAGGTAATCACTCCGTCAGCACCGTGGAAGCGTAAACTATTTAACGGGTTGGCACAGGTAATTATACAGGCAGATGGCAGCGGCAAAGACATTATATTTTCGGCAAAAGGCGAGAGTGTTAAGCCGGCAATTATGAAAATAAGTGTGAAATAGTGACTGGAAATTCTATCTTTAGCAAAATTTTTCACAATGAAAGTTTTACTGATAATAGCATTTCTGTTTTGTTTTAATAGTAGTTTTTCCCAAATAATATCGGGTTATGTTTTTGACGAAATAACAGATAAACCTCTGGATGGTGCTTTAGTATATCTTGATGGGACAACTCTTTCAGCAACCACGACTGCTAACGGGTTCTTTAAATTAGCGACGGGTCAAAAGTATAATTCCAGCCTGGTTATAAGTTTTATTGGTTATAAGACCAAGCGGGTAGAAGATCCATATAAATATAGTAAACCAATTAAAGTCATGATGCAGACAGACGTCATTGGCCTTGATGAAGTAGTAATTACAAATGCCGGCTCATTTACACGAAAACAAATGCTGCGGGTTTTCAGGGAGCAGTTCCTGGGAACAACATCTGCAGGGGAATCGTGCATTATAGAGAACGAATATGATATTGTTTTGTATTTTGACCTTTCTACTAATACGCTTAAAGCCAAAGCATCAAAGCCCATCTGCATTACTAATAATTGGCTTGAGTATGAGATAAGCTTCGACCTTATTGATTTTCATGTAGTCTACGATGCCGAGACATTGGCCAACTTTGCCAAGCAGGTTAGCTTTTTTTCAGGCACCACACTTTTTACTGACATATCTAAGGAACATAGTGCAGATGAAAAACGGAAGAAAGCCTACTTAGGATCGTACACTCATTTCATGAGAACTTTAGCAACTGAAGACTGGAAGCAGCAGGATTACATGTTATATGCCGATAACCTTCCCACCAACCCTAAAGATTTCTTTAAGGTAACCGACAGTCTTGATTACAAAAAAGTAGCGCTCATAGATATACCTCAAAGCGTAAAATCAAGAAGGGTAGGAGCTGCTGCCATTGGACAACAAACGAAGAAGATAAAAAATAAGGGCAAATTTAGCGATGTAAACCTCGTGGTTATATACAGAAACGAATTACAAACCCAACTTAACTTTAACAATGGGTTTTTATATGTAGACAAAAACGGCCTGTTTTTCCCACTTAATGAAATTACCTTTGGTGGCTATATGGGTAATCTAAAAGTTGGCGAGTTGCTCCCTGTTGATTACATCTACACTCCTTAGACAACAATACATATAATAATTGATTCAACCCCAGACAATTTAAAATTTAGGATAAGTTCGTTATTATTACTAATCGATGGCTTAATGTCAGGTTGTTATAACACTGAAGCTTACCGCTTCTTTAAGCAATTTTTTACGATAACCCACTTCTTAATTCCGTTACGGCCTCTTGACCGTCTGTATCCACGTTGTCCATTAATTTATCTAATAGTGCCTCACTTTCACTGCGATTTACATGCTCGAATATCTTTTTACCCAACGAAAGAGTATTTTGAAAAAACGGAATACCTCTCATGTGTAAAAAATGAGTATCGGTTATTTTAACCAATACATAATATTCTGCAAGTAGTTTAAATTTCTTAAATGCAAGATCATATTGGCCAACATCGGAGAGAGCGTTAATATAATAAAAGTATACGTACGGAAGACTAATACCTCCGCCATCGCTACCCTGCTTAAAGAATTGTATAACTTTTTCTAAAGCTTTTTCGCTTACGACGATCGAGTCGTTTAGGGCTGACGAGGTTAAAAGGTTGAACCAGTCCTCAAAATTATTATAGGTATCAGCCAATAGCTCAAAAACACTTTGCGATTTTGCGTAATCACCCTTCCTGAATAAAGAAAGCCCGATTAGCTTTTTGGCAGAATATGCGTCAGGATTATCAGAAGTGGTTAGGTATTGTTCGGCATTTATAATAGTCTCTTCAAACATCCCCTCGTTGAATAAATCCCAAAGCGCTGTAACTTCTGGTGCTTCGTCATTATAACTCTGTTCTGATTGTTTATTGATCATAGTAGTATTTTCTTGTATGAATTAAATATAACTATTTTAATAAAACTATCAAAGACCTTTTAATCATCTTACGCGTTAAGCTAAATTGGGTAGACATATTGGTTATTGGAAGGAAGTATCTGTAAGTGACTGGATGTTTCAATATGTACTAAGTTCTCAGACTGTTAATAATTAGTGGTTTGAAACAATGCAATTAGCATGCGATTTTGTGAAATCAGTTCCTAATTATATAAAAACTAATTATACAAAAAAAACCCTTCAGGAATTGAAGGGTTTTCAGATTTTCGTAGCGAAGACGGGAGTTGAACCCGTGACCTCAGGGTTATGAATCCTGCGCTCTAACCGACTGAGCTACCTCGCCATTTGATAAGACAATTATGTGCCTTAATGCGGGTGCAAATATAAAACTTTATTTAAAGGTTGCAAATAAATTTTTACTAAAAAAATTATTTTATCAAATGCTTTTTTTAGAATGTTAATTATTATATATTTCCGAAAATTATTACACCAATGGACGAAAAAATTAAGTACGAACTTGAATTCCCGATAACTTCATCACCTCAGCTTTTATATCAGTATATATCAACGCCTTCCGGATTATCAGAGTGGTTTGCAGATAACGTTAACTCCCGTGGAGAGTTCTTTACATTTATATGGGATGATACAGAGGAGAAGGCGAGACTGTCTTCTAAAAAAAGCGGCGAGAAAGTTAAGTTCCGTTGGATAGATGAAGAAAATAACGATGGTGAATACTATTTTGAGTTGCGTATACTTGTAGATGAGATTACTAAGGATGTTTCTTTAATGGTTGTAGACTTCGCGATTGAAGATGATATGCGCGAATCTAAACAGCTATGGGAAAACCAGGTGTCCGACCTAAAGCATGTTTTAGGTTCCGTTTAGAACATTGACTTAATTACATTATATTTGCCCTGAATTTTCAGGGCTTTTTTTATGATCAATTATAACGGCAGCATCGTTGCCGAAACACATATCTCCATCCATCAAAACAGGGCATTTCTTTATGGTGATGCCATTTTTGAGACACTTAAAGTTTTAGATGGCAAAGTGCTTTTTCTTGAAGACCACTATTTTCGACTAATGGCCTCCCTGCGGATTGTACGTATGGAAATACCCATGAACTTTACCATGGAGTACATGGAGGAACAGGTTGTAAACCTATTAAATAGCCTGCCATTTTCAGCTTCTTTTAGGGTACGTATAACGTTTTTTCGAAAAGAGGGCGGACGTTATTTACCCCGCACAAATGATACCGAATTTATAGTAACTGCCGAGCCTATCGATTCTCCTGTGTACAGCCTTAATACCGCTCCCTACGAGGTTGAGCTCTTTAAAGACTATTATGTACCAAAGCAGCTGCTTTCTACCCTTAAAAGCGCTAATAAAATGGTCCAGATAACGGGAAGTATATTTGCTGATGAGAACGGCTATAACAATTGCCTTGTTATTAACGATGACAAGAATGTAGTGGAGGCGTTACAGGGTAATATCTTTATGGTTAGCGGGTCTAAACTTATTACCCCGCCGCTCTCAGATGGTTGCCTTAACGGGATTATGCGTAAGCAAGTGCTTGCTTTAGCTACTAAAATTGAGGATATGGAGGTTAGTGAAGCATCAATATCACCTTTTGATTTGCAAAAGGCCGATGAGCTATTTATTACTAACGTGATTACAGGTATTCAGCCTATTACAAAATACCGTAAAAAAGAATTTGGCAATTCAACTGCTGCTGAATTACTTAAAAGGCTAAACGCTAAAATAAGATTGAGTTAGTTTAAAGCAGGGTTCTCCGGTGCGTTGCTCCATATAAGATATTCACCTCCCAGTTCCATTATCTTTTCTTTCCAGAAAGATGTACTGGACTTGCCGATAATTTTATTGCTGTAGCTGTTTTCAGATATGATCCAGGAATTTTCCTGTAATTCATCTTCAAGCTGGCGTGCGTTCCAACCACTGTAGCCTAAAAAAAAGCGTATATTATTCTTTTTAATTAAGCCATTATTTATAAGCTCTTTTGTAGAATCGAAGTCGCCACCCCAATAAATCCCGTTAGATATCTCTATACTTCCCGGTATAAGATCGGGTATATTATGTATAAAATATAGGTTATCCTGCTCCACAGGACCTCCATTATAGATTTTGAAGCTGGCTCTTATTTCCGGCACAAGGTCATTGATAGAATAACCCAATGGTTTATTAAGAATAAAACCCACAGAGCCTTCATCATTATGATCGGCCAACAATACGACCGACCTATTGAAAGACTGATCTCCTATGGTAGAAGGTTCTGCAACAAGCAAATGGCCTTTCTTTGGTTTTAATGCAATCATCTTCTTACAATTTGAAATAAATTTAACTAAAAAAACCGCTCTACCAAAAATATTCACAAAGATTTAAAAAAAAAGCTTCTCATTGTGAGAAGCTTTAACTTATATATGTAAATAGAATTACTTTTTCTTCGCTGTATTTACGTGAGCATCAAGCTCTGCACCCGGTTTAAATTTAACCACATTTTTAGCTGCAATTTTAATAGAATCACCGGTTTGAGGGTTTCTTCCTTCTCTTGCAGCTCTGTTAGATACTGAAAAAGATCCAAAACCTACTAATGATACTCTGCCGCCTGTATTTAGTGCCTCGCTTACATGATCTACAAAAGATTCTAATGCTTTTTTAGCAGCACCTTTAGATATCCCTGCGTCAGCAGCCATTGCGTCGATTAATTCTGATTTGTTCATAATAATGTAATTAATTGTTTGGTTAAAATTTTCTGTTTTCCTTATTCCTGTTATACAAATTTAATAGGAATTACAAACCATGCAAGTTTTTTCTGCATTTTTCATTTTAAATGTTTATAACTTTTCAAAACCTGTTAATAAAGTTATAGAAATAGTTACTATATCATAATAAACTGATTTTTTAGCATTACAAAGCTACAGCATTCTTGGTAAGCACCATTCCATTTAACAATTCGTTAGTACTCATTTTGCGTCTTCCGGGCATTTGAAGGCTTACTATCTTTATAAACCCGTCTACTACTGCGACCTTAATTTCCTTTTTATCAGCAATTACCATTCCTGCAGTCAGGCCGTGGCTTTCTTCGATAAAAGACGTTTCGTAGATTTTAATGTTCCATTCTTCGCCATTATCCCTAATAATACACCATGCGGCCGGGTAGGGACTAAGGCCCCTGACAAGGTTAAAAATATCTCTCCCTGGTTTACTCCAGTCTATTTTACAGTTTTCTTTGTTAAGTTTATAAGCGCTTTTAATATCGCCATCCATTGGCTGAATCACAGTCTGCACATCGCCCCGCTCAATAAGCGTCAAAGTCTTTACTACAGTATCTTTTCCCAGCTCCATAAGCCTGTCATGCAGTTCTCCGGCACTCTCCTCGGGGCCTATTGCCGTCTCCGCTCTAAGTATCATAGCGCCGGTATCTATCTTTTCATCAATAAAGAAGGTCGTTACCCCGGTAGTTTCTTCATCGTTAATTACCGCCCAGTTTATAGGTGCCGCGCCCCGATATTGAGGCAGAAGGGAGGCGTGTAGGTTAAAGGTACCAAATTTAGGCATACGCCAAACGGCTTCAGGCAGCATCCTGAACGCTACAACAACCTGTAAATTTGCTTCGAGGCTTCGCAATTCGGCCAGAAAACCTTCGTCTTTCAGGTTTACCGGCTGCAAGAGCTTCAAATTCTTTTCTAAAGCATATTCCTTTACAGCCGAATATCTTACCTTCTGCCCGCGCCCTGCCGGCTTGTCTGCTGCAGTTATAACACCTACTATAGTGTAGTTTTTTTGGTATATGGCATCGAGTATACCCACAGCAAATTCGGGTGTACCCATAAAAACAATTCGTAGCTGTTCCATATTACTTAAGGATATATTGATTGTTTGTATTGATCGTTATTTTATTGTGTTCAAGAAGAAGTCTCAGAGCAAAAACTGTTTCATCGGGGGTAATTGACAGTATACTCTCAATATCACGAGAGTCAAGCGGTTTTTCCTTTAATATTTCTAAAATCGACGTAGCGGTTTCTAATGGACTTTTTGGTCTTCTGTTGTTGGCAATACAGTAAGAGCATATCCCACAATCGGTACTGTTTGATTCATCAAAGTAATCCAGTATGAGGCGGCTTTTACAACGATTTGTATTGTTTACATAATTAATTACGCTTTCAAACTGTTTTACCTTAATATCATTTTGTTGTACTAAAAACTTAGATACACGATTTATAGTATGCTCATCTTCCCTTACTTCGTTAAAAGTAATACTGCTATCGTTGCCGGATGTTCTTAACGATACAACTCCTTTTTGTTCCAGTTTTTGAAGCAACGTTAAAAGTTCACCCTCGGTAATATTAGCTTTCTTAATAATCAGCGAAGTATTTATCGCCGTCTCCATTTCGAAGATTCCTGTGTAGTTTCTCAGTAGTGCAAGTATAGGTTCTTCATCGGCCTGATTAAGGCTAATGTAGCGAATAACCTCCTTGCTGGGGATGATAAATTGCAGGTTAACCTTTTCTGTAAATTCTTTAGAAAGCGTAAGTATTCCCTGCCGGTCTAAAAATTGAAGGGCATTGTACGCCTTAACAGGATGAAACTTGTACTTATGACAAAAGTCGTTATAATTAAAGGGATAGGTCTCGCCCATTCCTTCACCATATGCAATTTGCAAGTAGCTATTTAACTTTAGGTATACGTCCTTTAAAAACTTTTTGTCGGGCAACACCTCTATAAACTGATTCTGAGTTGTTTTAACGTCAGATGTATTTACAAGCAATACAGCAAACGCTTTTACCCCGTTACGGCCTCCTCTTCCGGCTTCTTGGTAATAGTTTTCTAGATTTTCCGGCAGCTGGATATGAATAACAGTTTTAACGTTGGGTTTGTCTATACCCATCCCAAAAGCATTAGTTGCCACAATTACCTGTGCTGTTTCCTTTAGCCAGGCCTGCATATTGGCGTTTTTATCCTTCTCTTTAAGTCCGCCATGGTAAAACGTAGCCCTATAGCCCAGCGAACTTAGTTGTTGCGATACGTCATGGCACGACTTGCGGTTTCGAACATATATAATAGACGGCCCCGGGTTTTTAGTCAGGATTTGTTGAAGCCTGTGCAATTTATCCTCGGTATCAAATACCATATAGGCTATGTTTTCCCTGTAAAAAGATTTTTTAAAAAGTACAGGGTTAGTGAGCTTAAGCTGGGCAACAATATCCTGCTGAACCCGTTGTGTTGCCGATGCTGTTAGCGCTAAAAAGGGCACCTGCGGTAAATGCTTTTTCAGGGCAGATATTTTTAAATATGCCGGACGGAAATCATGACCCCATTGCGACACGCAATGGGCCTCATCTACCGCGACCAGATTAATGGGCAGCTCTTTTAGGCGCTCAGTAATCCAGTCGGCTTGCAGGCGTTCCGGTGACAGGTATAAAAATTTATAGTTACCAAACAGGCAATTATCCAACAGGTTACTTATCTCGTTTACCGAAAGGCTTCCTGTTAATGCAATAGCCTTTATACCTCTCTTTTCAAGATTTTGAACCTGATCGCGCATTAAGGCTACAAGCGGCGAGATGACAAGGCATAGACCCTCTTTTATCAAAGCAGGGATTTGAAAACAGACCGATTTGCCGCCGCCCGTAGGCATAATGGCAAATGTATCATGCCCATCCATTACCGATTGGATTATTTTATCCTGCGGATCTCGAAAGGCGTCATGCTGCCAGTATTTCTTAAGGGTGTCGAGCGCCAGTTGCTGCTGCATAATATTTATCAGGAAAGGTGGCTCAATATAAAAATAATTCTGTTATCAGGGGTGTCCTTTGGTACTTCTATTAATTCGTAGCCGTAATTTCTATATGTTTCCTGTAAATGGGCAGCGATAAGCTTGGCCTGTTCATAGTTTTCATAACGGGCGTCATCGGCAGTATAAATTTCTTCCCAGGGTGGGAGGAAGAATATCCTTGTATACAAATGGTCACGGCACGCCTGATCGAAAAATGCAGGATAGCTATCGCCTATATAATGCATGTAGGCCAAAACATCAGGTATTCCGCGATCTATAAATACTGTGGCTGCATTATCGGCAATTGCGGAATGATATTGTTTTTTACGACCTTCAAGGAGTAATTCACTAAACAATAATGGATTTTCTAAGAATAGCTGCTCGATACCCTGTTCTTTAGCCTGGTGTATTACCTCACGGGAAATTTCAGGGTAGCAGGTATACCCTTTGCTTGTTAAAGAATCTATTAATGTGGTCTTCCCTGATCCGGGTCCGCCTATAAGAACTACAATTTGTTTGGCCACAGTTTTTAATGTAAGGGGCAAATTTAAATAAAGATTACTGATAATAAAAATGCTTTACGTAAAGGTGGCAGTAGAAGAGGCTATTATCAAAGTAGGCTGAATATTGAAATAAAGCTCATACATATCTTACAATTTTAGCAAATTAAAAGTGTTTAACTTAAAAAAAAGCAGTATTTACTTAATAAATTGTTAAAGATGATTCGGGAGTATGCCGAATCATATAACTTTACCTTATAAATAAAATGCGCTATGAAGAAGTTATCTACATTTAATGGTTTAGAAAGTGCGGAATTTGCACAGGGAAGGGAAGAGCGTTACATGCATTACCAGTCTTTCAATAGAAAGAATGCGATTATGACATATATTCAAATTGCTGTTGCGTTTTTAATTATATTAGTTGCAGGCGTAGGCCTATATGGACTAACAAAATAATATGTATAAGTAAGTTAAAAAAGGCGGTCTAGTTCTTAGACCGCCTTTTTAATTGAAATTAGGTCCAGTCGTAGGTTACAATTTTATTATTTAGTTTCCATTTTACAGGTTCATGGTTAGCCATCCAATCAAGTGGTTCGCCTAAGGGCTGTACTCTCGCTGCATCTGCGAAAGCTTTTTTAATCGCCGCCTTTTGAGCTTCACCCATTGCCTCCGGCTGTGCAGATATAAATAAGGGCGAGCCACTTTGTGCTAAGAGATCAAGCCACTGGTTGTTTCGGCTCCATTCAATTTTTGTTGTTAATCCTACACAATCGCCATCTACGGCATAAAATTTATTGTGCTGGGGTAGCCTGAAAGCGAGGGTATTTACACCCATTTTCCTGGTACGTTCCCATTCGTTTCCGCTGGTATCATCGCCTATGCGGCACACTTCAAAAATCCCTGCACTAAGGTGGCTAAGGGTATTGCAGCCTATAATGTAAATACCGTCTCCGGCAGCTTCCCTTATTGCACGATAGAGATCAAGAATTATCTCTGCCGTGGTTTTACTACGGTCGTTAAAGTTCCAATTGGGTGCAGTAATGCTTTCATTCATGTCAAATCCCCAACGGCCTGTAATGTCATAGGTACTAAAATCGTGCTTAACCATCTCGTAGCCCCACTGCTTATACACGTCAAAATTGTGTTTTATGCGTTCAATATTTTCAGGAATCGTAGGGTCCAGTACTGGATTTTTAGGGTTATCCCTTCCCGGTATTTTTGGTGCAAGCAAATTGAGTTTATCATCATGGCGCGCACATAATGGCCGCATCCATAAGCCTGGGCGCATGCCGAGCTTTTTTATCTCATCGCCCAGCAATTGCATATCCTTAAACTTGTCATTCGGTTTAGAGAAATCATCGTTCCAACCTCCATCACCCGGCAGTAAGGGAGAGTAGGTAGCCCAACCCGCATCAACTACAGAAAATGGTTTATTATTTAAATCGGTAACAAGTTCTGCCATCATAGCAGTTGTTTTTTTAATAAGGTCAAAGCTGTTGTTACCGTAAGCAAAATACCAGTCGTTTATTCCGTATACAGGTTGTTTAGGTAAACGTGGCTTTTCGCACATTATACCACAAAATCGATGATCCGTCTGGAAAGGTGTTTCGTCATTTTTACTTTCAGTCGTTACAATATCTGCAGCATGGAGTACCCGGCCGCCCAGCAGTACACCATTGCCACCGGAGTGTGTATCAAGCGTTAGTTCCAGGCTATCTTTATGTAGTGCCCACCAGCAAATGGAGTTTGCACCGGTTTTTACCCCAAAGCACGCAGTGTTTTTAGCATCATGTATAATAACATACCAAGGATTTTTCACCCCGGTAAAATCGCTTTTCCATTGTAAATCGCCATACGACCTTTCCCAATGATCACCTAAATATTTCGCATTTATAGGTGTATTGTGAGCCCACTTTATGCGTATTGCATTTAGCTGTTGTTTTGGAGAGTAAACGTAAACACCTTTAGCGTTCCCATTTGATTTAATAGTGACCTCGATATCTTTGTAGGCGAACTTAGTTCCGTTAGAGCCTGTAAGTTTGTACCAGTCACTGCCTGATTGTGCCCAAACCTCATCTGGGGTGTTAATAAGTGTGGTAAATGGCGAACTTGCGTATGTAAGCCTGCTGAGTAGTAATGCCGCTGCACTTGTAGCCGTCAACTTTACAAATTGTCTCCTCTGCATGTTAATAGGTTTAATAAAACGATTTAGTAAAAATACTAAAAATGGATATTTAATATCAAACCTCGGTAAATAATCTCAAAGCGCAAAATGTAGCGGCGGGTTACCACGGAATTTCACCGGTATCGGGGTTGCTTTCTTCGCTGAAGAATTTTCCCGTTGGCCCATCCTGACCAATCAGTGCATACTTAACTATACGGGCTCCGGCAACTTCTACGTCACCTCCATTATAGTTTGTAAAATCGGTTTTTGTGTATCCCGGGCAAACAGCATTTATTTTAAACGTCGTATCCTTTAATTCGTAGGCCAAATGAACAGTGTACATATTCATTGCAGCTTTAGATGACGCATAGATAGCATATTTTCCGTAATCATATGCAGGCCATTCAGGATGGCTTTGCAGTGATAATGAACCCACGCTCGTGCTAACATTTACTATTCTTGGCTCTTCTGATTTTTTTAATAGTTCTAAGAATGACTGGGTGGCTCTAATTGTTCCATATAGATTTACATTGAACACTTCGTTATAGTTTTCCACTGTTGTTTCTATCGCATTTTGGGGGACAATTCCGCTTATGCCTGCGTTATTTATAAGAATATCCAGGCGGCCTTGTTCTTTCCCGATCAGTTCCCTGGCAGATAAAACAGTGTTTAGATTAGTCACGTCTATCTCAACAGCTTTAATATTCTTAAAGCCATTTTTAGCGAGTTCATTTACAACTGCATTACCCTTGCTAATATCCCTGCTTCCCAGATATACAAACATTCCCTTTTGCGATAGTTGCTTAGCGGTTTCTAAACCGATGCCTTTATTCGCGCCTGTAATTAATACTATTTTCATACTTTACCATTATTAGATTATAAGAAGCAAAGGTGGTATTTAGTAGAATTTACAGATTTACCATTTGGTAAAAAAACTAACGGATGTTTTTTCTAATCCTGCTTAGGGACTGTTGTGTAACCCCAAGATAAGAAGCGACGTAGGAAAGTGGCACCCTGTTTATTAAACCCGGATAATTTTGTAGAAATTCTGAGTAGCGGGAAGTTGCATCCTGAGAAATTACGGGATTTTTCCTAGATTTCTGGTACATACATTTTTGTACCATCTTGTTCTTTATGATATCCCAACCATTGAGGGTATGCGAAAGTTCCTCCCAGTCAGATTTGGAAAATACAATAAGAGTGCAGTCGGTACAGGCCTGAATATATTCTGATGATGCTACGTTCTCTTCAAAATTGGGATAGTCAACACAAAGGTTGTTCTCGGGAATAAAACACCGGGTTATTTCGTCACCATCACTGCTGCTATAACAGCCTCTAAGGACGCCTTCTAAAACGAAACCTACCCGCTTTGGGACAGATCCTGCTTCAGAAAAATAGGCATCTTTACGTAACGTTATTATATCCAATTTGGATATGGTAAGTTTTGCTTCCTGCGCATCGAACTTTCCAAATTGCGACATATAGTTTAATAACTCATCCATAGTGACTACTTTGGCTATCTCTCGAAGGAGAGGGTATAGGTAAAGCTATCTGCTTTATAATATCCAACATTCCATTCGAGCGGACGGCTGCCGGGATCATACACGAAACGCATGCGCTTAAGTACGGCATCTCCTGTTTTAATTTCCAATTTTTCACCTAAAAAAGGCGTGGCAATCATAGCGCTGATTTCTTCCTTTGAAAAGTTAGCTACAGTATTATAGTCGTTTTCCAATATATCATATAGAGGCCGTGAAAAATCTTCATTTCCTGTAAGCCCAATCCTTGGGTGAAAGTAGGATACAAAATATACAAATGGATATTCATCTTTCCCGCGCAGGCGTTCCAACTTTAAAATTTTAGAGTTTTTGTCAATATCAAAGAAAAGGCACAACTGCTCATCAGGATAAACCCAGCTTACATGCAGTTCATAATTTTTTACCGTAATGCCAAGCATTTTCATTTCCTGAGAAAAGCTTTGCCAGTTTTGAGCTTTAGAGCTAATACCCTTTTTTTTAGTAAAGGTGCCTACACCTTTTTTACGTATAAGCAGACCCTCATGTACCAGTTTATTTAACGATTGCCTTAACGTAGTTCTGGATATACCTAATTGTTTAGACAAATCCATTTCGTTAGGAAATTTTTTGCCGTTTTGGTATTCTTCGGTTTTAATTGCAGCCCGTATCTGCTCTTCAATCTGAATATGAAGCGGGGTATGACTGGTATGGTTTAATTTTATCTTCATATCTATGATCGGCACCCTGTTTAAATTCATGCTACGTTGACTTTCAGTACTTTTTCAAGAATAATTCGTAACATCCGTATTTGGTAAAAGCTTTAAGGCCCTGCAAAGTTAACAAAATACTTACACTTTAAAATATTGTTTTGGTTATATCGATACAATTACTTTACTTTGCTAAAACGATAATGTACATACATATGTACATTGTAATATTTAGAAAAAATTTAAAAAGTTATGGCATCTTATTGTTTAGGAATTGATGTTGGGGGCTCTCACTTATCCGGAGCGATATATAATACAGAAACTGCCCGCATAGAGGACGGCTCTTATCAATCGGTTCAAATTAACGTTAGCGGCGGAACAGATGAGTTTAACAGCTGCTTTGGTAAACTAGTAGAACAAATCCTTGAAGGACATAATATTAATTTAGGTTCGGTAAAAGCAGTGGGAATTGCAATGCCGGGCCCATTTGATTATAAGAACGGAATCTCTCACATATATGGTGTAAAGAAATTTGATTCGCTTTTTGGTGTAAATATAAAACTTGAGCTGGCGAGGATACTTAATAATCTTCCGGTATATTTTGTTAATGATGCAGAGAGTTTTGCATTAGGTGAATACGCGGCCGGAGCTGCAGCTGCCAGTTCTAAAAGTATAATACTTACTTTAGGTACAGGTTTTGGCAGCACGTTTTTAGACTCAGGTGCTGTTATGAGCACTTCCGGAAACGGAGTGCCGCCTAACGGATACCTTTATGATTTACCTTATAAAGAAAGTATTGCCGATGATCATTTTTCTACAAGGTGGTTTGTAGAGCAATGGGCTAATACAAACAGGGAAGCTGTAAAGAATGTAGAGGATATTGCAAAATTTGCATTACAGGGAGACGATGATGCCCTAACTATATTTGATACGTTTGCCGGCAACTTAGCAGAATTTTTATTGCCTTGGATAGCCTCCTTTAAACCGGAAAAACTTGTTATTGGTGGTGGTATTGCGAAAGCTGCTCCTTTGTTTGCCGATAAATTATCTGCAGCATTAAACAGTGAAAATAATGTTAGTGTACAAATTTGCCAGCTATGGGACAAAGCTGCTATAATTGGCGCTGCTACCTATGCTAAAAATTGTTGCGATAATGATATTCAAACGAATGATGAGGTGTTGCGTAAAACCCAGCAATATCTTGCGCCTGTTAAGAAAACGACAGACACTGAATTAAGTTATGATGCTTATCCATCATATGCTTTAGGCGATGGCATGATACAGTCTGGTGTTGCAGCACTGGCTGAATGGATAATGCAGCATAAAACCGTTGTTATCGATGGTTACGTTGGAGTATTTTGGGATAAAGTTATTGAAGGCCTGAATACAGAAATGACTCGAAGAGGGAAGTCGCCCCGTTGGCATCATACCGACGCTGCATTAAAGACAGAAGAAGAACTGGATACAATGCTTCAACCTTACCTTGGAGGTGATGATCCGCTTTTTGGAAAAATTACAGATAAAAAATTAGCTAACTGGTTTGACGAAGAGAAATTCAAACTTCTGCAACCTGATAGCAAAGCAGAATTAAACATTCTTATAGGAACCGGTGCTGCGCTTGCAAACTGGGACGGACCTTTGGTTTATATCGACCTTCCTAAAAACGAATTGCAGTTTAGGGCAAGGGCAGGGGTAGCAACTAATCTTGGTAAGAAAGATGTTATAGATAACAGGCATACGTATAAACGCTTCTTTTTTATAGACTGGGTTGTGCTCAATAACCATAAGCAGGAAGTACTACCAAAAATAGATATAATGGTAGATGAACAGCGCCCGGAGGAGTACCTTTTTATAAAAGGAGACGATTTACGCAAAGGGCTTACCGCAATGGCAACTAATGTATTCAGGCCAAGGCCGTGGTTTGAACCCGGCGCGTGGGGCGGTACCTGGATGAAGGAGCACATGGATGGGCTTAACAAAGAGGTTGCCAACCTTGCATGGTCTTTTGAGCTTATGGTATTAGAAAACGGTTTGCTGTTTGAAAGTGATGGCTACCTGCTCGAAGTATCTTTTGACTGTATCATGTTTAATAACTATAAAGAAGTTCTGGGCGATTGCGCCGAGACATTTAAATATGATTTCCCTATACGATTTGACTTCCTGGACACTTTTGATGGCGGAAACTTATCGATACAATGCCACCCGAGCCCTGAATATATAAAAGAGCATTTTGGCATGCCTTTCACTCAGGATGAAACGTATTATATGCTCGACTGTAAAGAAGATCCTGTAGTTTACTTAGGTTTTCAGGAAGGGGTAGAGCCGGATGAGTTTCATAACGCACTTACATACAGCAAAGAGAATACTGTCGAACTGGATGTAGAAAAATATATTCAGAAATTTACTGCAGTTAAACACAACCTGTACCTTATTCCACATGGAACGATACATGCATCTGGCAGTAATAGTATGGTTCTCGAAATAAGTAGTGCACCATATATTTTTACATTTAAAATGTACGACTGGCTGCGATTAGACCTTGATGGTAAACCAAGGCCATTGAATATAGAACGTGGTATGGCAAACGTGAATTTTGAAAGGAATGGTGCCAGTGTAGAAGCAGAGTTAATATCTAAACCATATGTGCTTACAGAAAATAGCGAGGGTACGATAGAACATTTACCTACACACGCCAAGCATTTTTATGACGTGCATAGATATTATCTTTCAAACAGCATGAACATTGAAACTAATAATAAATGTCATGTTTGGATGATTGTAGAAGGCCAGGCCGTAAAGGTAGTTACTGATAATGGAGTAAGCCAGATATTTAATTATGCTGAAACGTTTGTAATACCGGCATCGGCAAAAAGCTATACAATTCAAAACGTGAACCAAGGAGAAAAATTAATGCTTGTAAAAGCGTTTGTAAAGTAGCCATCCAACAAATATTCAGAATCCTATTGTAAGATACCGATCCTGAACCGAACGATAAAAAAATAAAATATGAAAAATAGTATAAGCACTTTCTTAGTGGTTATTGCATGTTTTGCCACAAATTTAACCCATGCACAAAAAAAGTACACCCAGTTATCTGATTATGTAGACCCAAATATAGGGACCGCACACAGCCGTTGGTTTTTCTATACCCCCGCTGCCATACCTTTTGGCCTTGCAAAACTAGGTCCATCTACAAATGCACATTTAGGTAATGAGCAGGGCTGGGAGGCTACAGGTTATGATCACAGGGATACATCTATAGAAGGTTTTGCTTGTCTGCATGAGTTTCAGGTAGGTGGTATCGTAGTTGCGCCTTCCACAGGAAAACTACAAACTATACCGGGAGCTCTTGATAAACCAGATGAGGGGTACAGGTCAAGATTTGATCGTAAAGATGAGTATGCTACATCAGGATACTATTCTGTTTTACTTAAGGATTATAATATCAAAGCAGAGCTCACGGCTACTAAACGAGTAGGATTTCAGCGCTATACTTTTCCTAAGTCATCGCAGTCAAACATCATTTTCGATATAGGTAACAGACAGGGTGAGAGTGGGGCCGTTAAGGATGCCAAAGTTACCATCAACAAAGATGGCAGCATTGAAGGTTACGTTATTACTAATCCGGAATATGTGAAAAAATATCAGGAAGGTGCAGAGGTTGCCATGTATTTTTATGCAGTTTTAGATAGAAAGCCGTCATCTTCGGGTGTATTCAACAAAAAAGACAACGTTGCCGGAGGTAAAGAAATCGCCGGCGAGGGATCTGGTGCTTACTTTACATTTAATACAAAAGCAAACGAGACGGTTACTGTTAAGATAGGATTGTCTTTTACATCTGTTGCTAATGCACGTTTAAATTTGACTACCGAAGCTAAAAGCTTGAATTTTGACAAGGCTAAAAAGCAAAGCCTTAGCGAGTGGAATGATAACTTAGGCAGGATAACTGTAGAGGGTAAAAATGAAGCAGATAAAATTAAATTCTATACTGGTTTATACCATGCACTATTGGGTCGGGGCTTGGGCAGCGACGTGAATGGTGCCTATCCTATGAACAATGGCAAAGTAGGCCAAATTCCACTTGATGCTAAAGGATTACCCAAACATAATTATTATAACACCGATGCAATTTGGGGTGGGTTTTGGAATCTTACTCAACTGTGGGCGTTAGCATATCCTGAACATTATGCCGACTGGGTGCAGGGGCAGCTCTTAGTATACAAAGATGCCGGTTGGTTAGGCGATGGTATTGCAAACAGCAAGTACGTTTCTGGCGTAGGTACAAACTTTACAGGCCTTGCAATAGCATCGGCATACAGTGCCGGTATAAGAAACTATGATGTAGATGTTGCATATGCCGCAGCTCTTAAAAACGAACTTGAGTGGAGAGGAAGAATAGAAGGTGCAGGTAAAATGGACGTTAAGCAATTTGTAGAGCGAGGTTTTTCTCCGCAAATTGATGACATCGGTTTTAATACCACTACACTTGGCTCAGGTTTTTCGGCCTCGCACACATTAGAATATTCTTATAGTGCTTATGCAGTAGCACAATTTGCTAAAGCGTTAGGAAAAAATGAGGATTACAACCAATTGATAAAGTTATCGGAAGGCTGGAAATTATTATATGATGACAGTACTAAGTTCATTAGGCCTAAAGATGCGAAAGGAAACTTTGTAGCCAATTTTGATCCGTCACAACCATGGAGAGGATTTCAGGAAGGTAACGCATGGCAGTATACATTTTATGTACCCCATGCTGTAGAAGACTTAGTCAAAACCCTTGGAAAAGATACCTTTAATGACAGACTGGAGAAAATTTTCGAAATATCGCAGAAAAATGTTTTTGGCGGGGGTACTAAAATTGATGCCTTTGCAGGTTTATCCGGATACTATAATCATGGTAACCAGCCTAACCTTCATATTTCGTGGTTGTTTAATTACAGCGGTAAACCTTATTTAACGCAAAAATGGGTTCATGCAATTTGCGACGATTTTTATGGTACAGAAGGTATACATGGTTACGGTTACGGACAGGATGAAGATCAGGGTCAGTTAGGCGCATGGTACGTTATGGCATCTATAGGATTGTTTGATGTTAAAGGCCTTACCGATATGGAGCCGTCTTTCCAGGTAAGCAGTCCGCTATTTGATAAAGTAGCAATCAAACTTCCTGCATCAGCGGGGCGTAAGCCGTTTACTATAGATGTTAGCAATAACACAAAGACTAACGTATACCTTCAGGATGTTAAGTTTAACGGTAAAAATTTAGGTAAACTTTCCATCGATCTTAAAGACATTGCAAAAGGCGGAGAGTTAAAAATGGAAGTTGGTGCGAAGCCAAGCAACAAATGGTCTCAATAAAACCAAGTAATTTATAATTTATGCAAAAACAGCAAAATATAGCTAAGCTTTTTCCAATATTGTTTGGCTTTTTTATAATGGGCTTTTGTGATCTGGTTGGTATATCGGTTACCTATGCGCAACGTCAGTTTAACTGGAGCGAAACGCAGGCCGGCTTCCTGCCATCTATGGTCTTCTTGTGGTTTTTTGTGCTGTCTATTCCTGTTGCAATGGCAATGGATTCATTTGGCCGAAAAAATCTGGTTTTATGGGGACTGGCAGCAACTCTTATTGCTACACTTGTACCCGTAATTCATTTTACAGAGGTTACGTGTTATATTACATTTGTGCTTTTAGGTATAGGAAATACGATATTACAGGTTTCTTTAAATCCTTTGCTTACTAATGTAATAAGCGGCAAGCAGCTAACAAGTTTCATCACTTTAGGCCAATTTGTAAAAGCGATATCATCTTTTACGGGGCCTATAATCGTAGGATACTTTTCGCTGCAATACGGTTCGTGGGAAAAAAGCTTTTATGTATATACTGCCATAACTTCTATATCATTGGTATGGTTATTATTTACCAGGATAGAGGAGGGTGCAAAAACCAATAAAGTTGTAAGCTTCTCGAATACTTTTAGCTTACTTAAAGATCGCAACATACTTTTAGCCTTTGGTGGTATTCTTTGTATTGTTGGGCTCGATGTAGGAATGAATACGGTGACGCCAAAATTACTTATTGAAAGAGCGGGATTAGCTGTTGAAGCAGCAACTTACGGTTCCAGCTACTATTTTGCCGCGCGCACCATTGGTACCGTATTCGGAGTTCTGCTGTTAAGGAAATTTTCTGAAATGGCTTTCTTCAAAGTCAATATGGCTATCGTAGTAACTGCTCTAATTTGCTTGATTTTTGTTCAGCAACAGGAACTTATCTTGTTTTTTGTGTGTGTTACAGCCGTTGGATCCTCAAGTATTTTTGCTGTAATTTATACTATTGCCATTAAATCTAAGCCGCTACTAGTTAACGAAATATCAGGCCTTATGATAACGGGTGTTGCTGGCGGAGCATTAGCACCACCATTGATGGGACTTGCTGCAGATTTTGCAGGATCACACCAAGGCTCTGTAGCAGTTATTTTAGTTTGTGGATTATATTTATTATATACTTCGTTTAAACTTAATAGTGCAAATACGGTAGAGATTAACAACGTATAACAAAAATACAGCATTTACAAATAACTAAAAAGCAGGACAGGTGTCCTGCTTTTTTAATTAATCTTCAATCTTGACCGTTAAATATCGGGTCAATCATGCGCTCACATTAACATATTATAATATTTTACTGTCATTTTATATTTTTTTGTTATTGTTTGCAACGAGTTGGTATATTTGCAGACAGCTTCAGGAATTAATAATTGCAGCGAAACTATAAAAGCTGCATTTGTCTTGGTTCATAAACCAGGATTTCGTATAACATCCGTTATGATTTCACGTTGATTCCTATTATATAATATAATTTACTTATAATGACTAAGAAACGAGTTTCCTTAAAATCAATTGCGGAAGATCTAAACATTTCGGCGACTACCGTTTCTTTCATCTTGAATGGAAAAGCCAAAGAGAAACATATATCCAGTAAATTGACGAAAAAAGTTCTCGATTATATTGAAGAAGTTAAATATCAGCCTAACCAGCTTGCGAGGAGTTTAAGAACTGGAAAATCTAATATCCTTGTATTTATGGTAGAGGATATTTCTAATAGTTTCTTTTCTAAGTTGGCAAGGGTAATAGAAGATATAGCAAATGATAAGGGCTACAAAGTAATCTTCTGCAGTAATGAAAATGACGATAACAGGTCAGTCGAACTTATAAACCTTTTTAGCCTTAGGCAGGTAGACGGATTTATAATCGTCCCTTCACCGGGAATACAATACACAATTAAAAAGCTAATTGATGAGAATATACCGGTAGTACTTTTAGACAGGTATTTTGATGGTTTGGATTGTAATATTGTGGTCATAAATAATAGAGAAGCTTCTTATGAAGCAACAACTCATCTTATCGAAAATGGGTATAAGGATATCGCGTTCATCACTACGGATACACGACAGACTCAAATGCTTGACAGACTTGAAGGATATAATCAGGCCGTTAACAAATACCGACTTAAACCACAAATACTTTCTATTCCTTACAATCAGGCCCATACCGATGTAAGCAGTTCTCTAATAATTAATTTTATTAAGGATTCGCAGCCAAAAGATGCAATCTTTTTTGCCACGAATTATCTTACTTTAAAAGCTTTAGAGGCATTTAAGGCAGAAGCCCCCGAGCTTACTTTGCCACTTGGCATTGTAACGTTTGATGATAATGATTTTTTCAGCATTTTAACCCCCACAATAACAGCAGTTTCTCAGCCACTTTTTGAAATGGGAAATCAATTAATGGACTTAATGCTCACCCTTCTTAAAAAGAAAGACAGTCGGGAAGCTCCACAAAAAATTGTTGTCGATGCGAAGCTCATTATTAGGGATTCGTCATCTGTGATGCATCATATTTAAAAAATCACTACAACGTTTGATTTTGAGAAGTTTTCGGTGAAATTTTTAGTTGCAATTTGGCTCTAAAAAACAACTGAAATCATATTTCTATTAATAATTCTCTAAGGATTTTATTAATTTTAACATTATCATCGTAAATTAACATTAAATTGATATTTAGTAAAAAAATGTTTTTTATACTAAATCGATTTAGTATATTTGTTATTCAATTGAGTTTACCCTAGTATTTTAACCCAAGTTTTAAACCCATTTAAGATTAACCCAAATGAAATTTAAATTCGTTTTACAAGCTTTACCGCCCGGGCGCGGTTTCGGCAATCTGCCGGAAGTAATAAGCAGGTCGGGTTTAATTTGTATGTTGTTTCTGTTGCTTAGCAGCGGATCAGCATTTGCAAATTATTTCCAAAACCCGGTAGTAGTTACCGGTGTAATTAAAGATGCTTCCGGCATTACGCTGCCAGGTGTATCTGTTATAGAGAAAGGCACTAACAACTCTGCTCAGACAGACCTTGATGGTAACTTTTCTATTCGCGTAGCTTCTACCGAGTCGGTAATCGTTTTTTCTTATATAGGAATGAAAACGATTGAAAGAAGAGCCGGAGATGCTACAACTATCGCTCTTGTTATGGAAAGTGACGCTACAAATCTCGAAGAAGTAGTTGTGGTGGGTTACGGTACCCAAAAGAGAAGAAAAGTAATTGGTGCAGTAGACCAGGTAAGGGAAGAGGCTTTTACAGGAAGGGCGGTTGCAAATACTTCTCAGGCACTGCAGGGTAAATCGCCAAGTTTAACGATCCAGCAGACAAATTCCGAACCGGGACAGGGTCTTAATATTAACATCAGGGGTATAAGTACCCTGGGTAATAATAGTCCACTTATTGTAATTGATGGTATAGTAGGTGGTGACATTAATACACTGAATCCTGCTGATATTGAGAGTGTTTCGGTACTTAAAGATGCCGGTAGTGCTGCTATATATGGTTCACGTGCCAGTAATGGTGTTGTGCTTATAACAACCAAAAAAGGTAGTAAAGGTACGCCTCTTAAAGTACAACTTAGTACACTAACGGGTTATAACCATCCAAAGTTTTTCACAGAGCCGGTACATGGTTATGAAAATGCTATGCTACGAAACGAAGCGGCTTTTAACTCCGGGCAAACATCTGCGGTATATACAGCAGAACAAATTGCTCAGTTTAGAGCTAACGGCGATACGGAGTGGTTTGCTAAGGAGATTGTAAGGCCTGCTATGCAACAAAACCACAATATATCGGTTTCCGGTGGTAATGAAAATTCTACTTATTTGGTTTCGGTCGGTTACGTAGATCAGCGAAGTAATTTTGTCGGCCCGTCTAAAGGTATGGAGCGTTATAACTACAGGATGAATCTTACAAACGAGTATGGTAAGTTTAAGCTAACATCTATAATGGCTTATTCAAAACAAAAGATTACCGACCACTCATCAAGTTCAAGTACACTTATGGTAGATGCCTTTAGGGTACCATTATATTACAGGCAAAAAGATGAAAACGGAAATTATCTTACTAATGATGTATTAGGTCAGTTCAACTCATTAGGAGTCTTAGAACAAGGCGGGTTTAGGAAGTATGATAACGACGATATATTTGGTTCACTTACTGCTGAATTACAAGTTGCCAGTTTCTTAAAAGTTAGGGGAATATTTGGAGGAAGGCTATGGTCTGCATCACAATTTGCACGAACAAGAGAAGTGCAATTTGTACCGCAGGGTGTATATGGCGCGAGCCGTAATACCAACGATGAAAACAGTAAGAGTTTGGATCTTAATACCCAGTTCTTAGTGCAATTTGATAAGATATTTGCCGACAAACACACTGTCTCTGCTTTATTAGGTTATACTAATGAAAACCATTCTGACAGAGGCACCGGTATTTATAAAACCTTAACTGACCCTGACTTAGGTGTCCCTGTTACAGGAACCGAAATTGCAGTTAACTCGTACAATTCAAATGAGCGATCAGGGAAAAACAGTTTAAATTCGATAATAGGCCGGGCCTCGTATGATTTCGATGATAAATATTTCGCTGAGTTCACCTTTAGGTACGATGGTTCTTCAAAGTTCAGAAAAGACATTCGTTGGGGCTTTTTCCCATCAGCTACAGTGGGGTATAATATTGCTCGCGAAAATTTCATGCAAAACTATATGGATAATGTAGGTAATCTAAAATTCAGGGCTTCCTATGGTTTAGTAGGTAATCAAAACGTAGGCAACTTTCAATATCAGACCACTTTTTCTAATATTGGTCCTCAGTATGGGTTTAATAATCAAGTGGTTGCAGGTACTGGATTCGCGTTTTCCAACCCTAATTTAACATGGGAAACGGCAGCAACCTTTAACGTAGGGCTTGACGCTGACTTTTTTAAAGGCGCGCTTTCATTAACGGCTGATTATTTTAGAAAAACTACTTCAGATATTCTTATTCCTACGCAAGTTCCAGGTGTCTATGGCACCGGATTACCAGATTCCAACAACGGAAAGGTGCGTAGCGAGGGATGGGAAATAACTGCTACATACAGACATACGGGCAAACTATTTAATCATAGCCTTACGCTTACATTAGGCGACGCCAAAAATAAAGTACTGGAATATAATGGACAGGAAAGGTTAACTGGATTAGAGGAACTTCAGGTGATCTTACGTGAAGGCCTGCCATTTAACTCATATGTAGGTTTGAAAACTGATGGACATTTTAATAACTATGACGAGATACAGGGAGCTGCTGTACCGGAAGGGTTAAGCGTAGTACCCGGTGACAACAGGTATGTAGACCTAAACAAGGATGGTAAGATTGATGATAATGATAAATTTGTATTCGGTAACCCGTTTCCAAGATATACATTTGGTGCAACGTATAACGTTGAATACAAAGGGTTCGATTTAAGTGTATTTATTCAAGGTGTGGGAAAAAGAACAATGATGATACGTGGTGAGCTCGTAGAGCCATTCCATTATAACTATGGTATGACTATGTACACGCACCAATTGGACTACTGGACTCCACAAAATCCGGATGCACGATACCCAAGGTTAGCGAATAATGGAACACAATCTAACACTAACAATTTTAGAAGAGGGTCTGATATGTATCTCTATGATGGCGCATATGCCAGGCTAAAAAATGTTCAGATAGGGTATTCTCTTCCTAAAGATGTATTGAACGATATTGGTATTGCAGGTTTCCGTATGTATTTATCAGGACAAAACTTACTTACACTATCTAAAGTAAAATTTGTAGATCCGGAACTTTCTGAATTTAACAGTAGTTTGGTAAATGCTGGGGCTAATAGTGGCAGGTCTTACCCAACTCCCGTATATTATGGCTTTGGAATGGATGTTACCTTTTAATAAAATTGAAAATGAAAAGAAAATTGAAACTAAAATTTAAATTTTTACCATTAATACTATTAGTATTTGCGGTAGGTTGCGAGGAACTTGACCTCGAGCCCGAATACACATTTACCGATGTAAATTACTGGTCGAGTGTTGAAAGGGCACAGGGTGTTTTAAACACCGCTTACAACCAAATGTATGGAAGCGAATCATTTTTTTACAATGAAGCACTTTCAGACAATGCTTATAATGGCAGGGGAGATAATGCAGGCGCTGCATCTATTGCGGCCGGGACCTATGACCCGTCATTAGGACGTTTTAATAATGAATGGGATGACAGGTACAGGGGTATTAAAACCTGTAATGTACTTTTAGAAAACATCGACCGAATAAGCGGAGACCCTGCAATCATTGAAAGAATGAAAGGCGAAGCCAGATTTTTAAGAGCTTGGCAGCACTTTCAGCTTACAACTTGGTTTGGAGATGTGCCCTTGCTTAACGGAGACATTTCGTTGGAGGATGCCCTAACAATTTCACGTACGCCACGTGCAGAAGTTGTAGAGTTTATTCTTAGAGAGCTCGACGCTGCGGCGGCTGCTTTGCCTACAAGAAGTGAATATGCGGCGGGCGATCGTGGACGTATAACTTCGGGGGCTGCAATGGCATTAAAAGCCCGTGTGTTACTTTATGAAAGCAGGTGGCAGGAAGTGGCTGAGGTAACCGACCAACTTATGAGCGGTACTTATGGCGATTATGGTCTTGTGCCATCATACGAGGGTGTATTCCTTCCTCAAAATGAATATAGTGTTGAGGATATGTTAAGCATACAGTATGTGCCTGTAGACAGGATGTGGGGTGAACTTATCGACATGGCGCCTATATCTGCCGGTGCTCGTCTAAATGGCCTTGCTCCAACGCAGGAGCTTGTTGACAGTTATATTATGCTGAATGGTAAAAGAATTAACGAAGCGGGCTCAGGTTACAATGAAGCTGATCCCTATACTAACCGTGACCCAAGGCTTACAGGGACAGTTGTGTATCATAATTATTTGTGGACTAATGAGGATGGTACTACTCGAACTATAAAAATTGCGCCTGGATCTGTTCCATCTGGAACTGCTGCCCCTGATTTGTATGTTCCGGGATCATCCGCGTCGCCAACAGGATATTACCTGCGTAAATATTTTGACCCGATGCACGTACAAAATCTTCAGTCGGGACTTAATCTAATATTAATCCGTTATGCGGATGTATTGTTAATGAACGCAGAAGCAAAAATGGAACTTGGACAGTTAAACGCGAGTACCTGGGATGCCACTATCGGCGCTTTAAGAAGGCGTGCAGGTTTTACAGATGCTGCTGCATTAAGCTTTAATAGCGGTGCAAGCCAGGCCGACCTTCGGGACATAGTGCGCAATGAAAGACGTACGGAACTTGGAATGGAAGGTCTTAGAGTGTTTGACATCAGAAGGTGGAGAATAGCAGAAAACGTATTAAATGGATGGGCACACGGTGCTAAGTATGGCGTAGGGTCGGTAGATAATGGCTATATAAGGGCAAATTTTAGAACGTTTGATCCTGATAGAAATTATTTATGGCCTATACCTCGTGAAGAACGCCTGATCAATCCTAATCTTTCTCAAAACCCGGGTTGGTAATTAAAAAACAAAAAAAAACAAAAAAATGAAAACAATATATTCAAAATTTCTGGTTGTGCTGCTGGCAGTGTTCGCAGTAGGTTGTTCTGATGATGATAAACTAAGCCACACAAACGTGTCGGCAGTAGAGGCGCTGTATGCGCCGGCTGATAATGTGTTTATGGACTTAGGAGCTCCTGGTTCAGCTTCTTTCGAATGGCAGGGTGCAGTGGCAGAGGATAATGGCGTTGTGCTTTATGACGTTATGTTTGATAAAGAAGGCGGAGATTTCTCCAATCCTGTTTTTGTAGCACCGGCTGATGGTAATGGATTTCAAAAAATGCTTACCATGACTTTTACGCAATTAAATCAGGTTGCTACACTGGCTGGCATCGAATCTGAAAGTAACGGCAAGCTTATCTGGACAGTGCGTTCATCTAAAGGTTTAAACTTTGTGATGTCGCCAGTTAAAAGAACTATAGAGGTTCGTCGCCCAGCAGGTTTCCCTGCACCCGATCAATTATTTATTACTGGTACTGCCTCTGAAGGTGGAGCTGACGTAAATGCAGCTTTGCCGTTTAAAAAGACAGGGCCGTCTACTTTTGAAATTTACACAAAATTAAAAGCAGGAGAATATCAATTTATCACTCGTAAAAGTGGTACTCCAGAAGTATTCTATGTTAACGAACAGGGTGGTTTAAGACAGGATGGCTCTGTTACTTATAGCGGTGAGGAGAAAGTTTACAGACTTCGAATAAATTTTAGTGACGGTACTACTAATATGATAGAGGTAAGCAAAATTGAATTATGGTTTCCGCCACTAAGTTCAGCAATGTTCGAATACACTTATGCAGGCGCCGGTAAGTGGGAAGCATTAAATAAAAGAATAGAATTTAAACAGGAATCATGGGGTAGAGACGAACGTTACAAGTTTAAAGTGACGTTAGTAAACGGTGCAACCACTACTACAGAATATTTAGGTAGTGTAAATCGTGATAACAATAGACCAGATGCTAATACTGCAGCTTCTTTCTGGTATTTACTACCTGTAGAAAGCGACAATTACGACTTTACTTTTAAATTTATGGGCTCGCTTGACATGGCTAACGTTAATGCCCTTATTAATTTAAGCGGAGATGCCCCTGCATACACTCATAGTTTTACAGCAATATAGTATTTTAATATTAGCGTACCCTAAAGAATAATTTTTTAGGGTACGTTTTTTAAAAAAATTAGAGATGAAAAATTTTTTGATATCAAATAAGTTTATAGCTGCCGGAGCCGGCCTATTGCTTTTAGCTTCGTGCGCGGATGACGAGGCAACACCATTATACGAACCGGATTTTTCTGGTGGTGGTACAGAAATAAATTATACATGGGCAGAAACTGCAGATTCCCTGCAAAATGCTACTTATAATACATTTTTAGGTTCTAATGGAACATTCGTAGAAAATAACGCAGGCGGCGCGACCTTTCATTATTGGCCTAATGCACACATGCTCGATGTTTTAAACGATGGCTATTTACGTACAGGCAACAGTACTTACGTAACGCGCATGAAGGAACTTTTAAGAGGAATTAAAACTAATAATCGCGGCACGTACAACAATGATTTTAATGATGACATGATATGGCTTGCTAATTCCTGCCTGCGTGCCTATAAATCTACCAATGACCAGGAGTATAAAGATGTGGCCCAGGAACTTTGGGGAATTATAAAAGGCAGCTGGAGTGACAACATTCTCGATGGCGGAATATCATGGAGACAAAGTACGCCTGCACAAAAAAATGCGGTGTCTAATGCTCCGGCCGCTATAATAGCATTACAATTGTATGAGCTGGATAATAACCCGGTAGACCTTGAATGGGCTGTAAAGATTTATGCCTGGCAAAAACAAAAGCTTGTAGATCCTGCCAATGGCTTGGTTTGGGATAACATCGCTATCGAGAATGGACAGGTTGTTACTAAAAGAGAATGGGTTTTTACTTATAATATGGGTACCTGGATTGGTGCAGGCTTAAAATTATTTAGAGCTACAGGAAATCAGATGTATCTTACAGATGCAATACGTACTGCAAGAAGCGCGACAAACAACACGCAAGTATTAACTGAAGGCTTAATGAAGGATGAAGGTCAGGGTGATGGAGGATTGTTTAAAGGTGTGTTAGTACGTTATATGACCGAGCTAATTATGGCGGACGAGATCAATTCTTCTGATAGAGAAACTTTTGTTAACTTCATGGAGTTTAATGCTAAAACTGCGTATCGTAGAGGTATTACAAGGCCTTCAATGATGTTTGGGCCAAGGTGGAATACTGCACCCGGCACATCTACCACAGATTTTACAACCCAATTAAGTGGTGTTATGCTCATAGAAGCGGCGGCACTGCTAAAAGAGGCGGGACACTTATAATTTTCTAAATACCCGGTAATCAGCAGTTGTTAATTACCGGGTAATTTTTTTTAAAACATACCACATGAAAAATAAAATAGCAATCTTATTTGTATTATTAGCCAATGCATTAGGATACGCACAGTATAAGCCTGCAGGAGATAAGATAAAAACAAAATGGGCCGAATCGATTAATGTAAATAGTGTACTGCCGGAATATCCGCGTCCTGTAATGGAACGCAGCCAGTGGAAAAACCTGAACGGGCTTTGGAATTACGCAATCCAGGATGCCGGACTCGCTACTCCTGCCAAATATGACGGGAAGATACTTGTTCCATTCGCAGTAGAATCAAGCTTATCCGGAGTAATGAAGAATGTAGGGTCTCAAAAGGAGCTGTGGTATGAAACTACTTTTAGTGTTGATAATAATTGGAAAGGAAAAGACATTCTGCTCCATTTTGGGGCGGTAGACTGGAAAGCCGATGTTTATATTAATGATGTAAAGATAGGATCGCATTCGGGCGGATATTCTCCGTTCTCATTTAATATAACGCCTTTCCTTACAGGTAAAACCCAAAAACTTGTTGTAAAAGTTTGGGATCCCAGTAATGATGGCCCGCAGCCAAGAGGAAAGCAAGTAAAAAATCCTGAAGGTATTTGGTATACGCCGGTTACAGGAATATGGCAAACAGTTTGGCTTGAGCCTGTGAATAAGAAATATATCAAGGTTGTCAGGCCTACTCCTAACGTAGACCGCAATACGATAAGTATAGCTACGCAAACAGAGGGAACCGGCAATGCCGATATCGTTGAAGTTACCGTTTTAGAAGGTAATAAAGCTATCGCATCCGGCAAAGCTGTTGCAGGGCAGTCGGTTGATATTGTTCTTAACAACCCAAAATTATGGTCTCCGGAAAGCCCCAATCTCTATGATTTTAAGATTAGATTAATAAGTGGAGGCAAAGCGGTAGACGAAGTGAAGAGCTATTTTGCAATGCGTAAAATTTCTACAAAAAGAGATGATAACGGTGTGGTGAGAATGCAGCTAAACAACAAAGATTATTTTCATTTTGGTCCGCTGGATCAGGGCTGGTGGCCCGATGGCCTTTATACAGCTCCAACAGATGAGGCTTTAAAATATGACATTGTTAAAACTAAGGAATTAGGATTCAACATGATACGAAAACACGTTAAGGTAGAACCTCAGCGTTGGTATACGCACTGCGACAGAATGGGCATTTTAGTATGGCAGGACATGCCAAGCGGCGATGACAATCCTATATGGCAGATGCATCAATACTTTGATGGCAATGAGCTAAAGAGGACTGCAGAGTCTGAAGCTATTTACAAAAAAGAGTGGAAAGAAATTATGGATAACCTCTATGCATACCCTTGTATTGCAGTATGGGTGCCTTTTAATGAAGCGTGGGGACAGTTCAAAACAGTAGAAGTATCCGAATGGACTAAGAGTTATGACCCTTCAAGACTGGTAAATTCATCAAGCGGGGGCAATCACTTCCAGACGGCCGATATACTGGATGTACATCACTATCCAGGTCCGAAAATGCCTTTGTATGATGCAAGACGCGTTACTGTGCTTGGCGAGTATGGCGGTATAGGCCTCCCTGTTGAAGGACACTTATGGCAGACTGATAAGAACTGGGGCTATGTTCAGTTTAAAAATACCAACGAAACGACAGATTTATATGTAAAATATGCTGATGAACTTAAGAAGCTTGCTAAAGTGGGTTATTCGGGTGCAGTATATACCCAAACCACTGATGTAGAGGGGGAGGTTAATGGCTTTATGACGTATGACCGAAAAGTGGATAAGATGGATTTCTCCCGGGTTAATAAAGCTAATAAAGAAGTTATCAACAGCATAAACGAATAGTTTTGAAAAGAACATTTTTAATATCTTTTTTTATATCGTTATCTGCTGCCGGCACTTTTGCCCAGCAACCGGCTAACGTTATACTTGCATCCGACGCCCGCACACCTGTAGACTGGGTCAATCCGCTTATGGGTACCGACTCTAAACATGAGTTAAGCAATGGTAATGTTTATCCTGCCATCGCACGGCCCTGGGGGATGAACTTCTGGACTCCACAAACCGGCAAAATGGGCGACGGGTGGATATATACTTATGCGGCTAATCAAATAAAAGGATTTAAGCAAACGCATCAGCCATCGCCATGGATGAACGATTACGGGCAATTTTCTATAATGCCGGTAACGGGCAGTGCAAAATTTAAAGAAGACGACAGACAAAGCTGGTTTTCCCATAAAACGGAAGAAGTAACACCTTATTACTACAAAGTATATCTTGCCGAACATAATGTTACTACCGAGATTACACCTTCAGACAGGGCGGCACGTTTTAGATTTACGTTTCCGGAAACCGATCAGGCATATATTGTTATAGATGCGTTCGACATGGGCTCTTATATAAAAATAATTCCGGGAGAAAATAAAATTGTAGGATACAGCACTAAAAACAGCGGTGGTGTACCTGCTAACTTTAAGAACTATTTTGTTATTGTATTCGATAAGCCATTTACTACATTTACCACTTTTAATGGAGATGTTTTGGGTACTGCACTCGAAGTTACAAGCGACCATACCGGAGCGGTTATTGGATTTAAGACTAAGCCTGGGGAACAAGTAAATGCTATGGTTGCATCGTCATTTATAAGTCCTGAACAGGCAGAACTTAATCTTAATGAGGTTAAATCTTCCAGTTTTGATGAAGTTAAACAACAAGGCAAAGATGTTTGGAACGAAAACTTAAGCCGAGTTGTAGCAGAGGGTGGCACAGCCAACCAGAACACTACATTTTATTCCTGCCTATACCGTTCCTTACTTTTTCCTCGTAAATTTTATGAGTATGATAAAGACGGGAAGGTGGTGCATTACAGTCCATATAACGGTAAAGTCGAATCCGGATACATGTTTACCGATACAGGCTTTTGGGATACTTTTAGATCGTTATTCCCATTACTAAACCTAATGTTTCCTGAAGTTAATGCCCAGATGCAGGAGGGCTTGATTAATGCCTATAAAGAGAGTGGCTGGCTTCCGGAATGGGCGAGCCCCGGCTTGAGGGACATAATGATCGGTAATAACTCAGCGTCGATAGTTTCTGATGCCTATCTTAAACTGGGAAGCAAACCGGGTTATGATATAAATACGCTTTATGAGGCTGTACTTCATGGTGCTAATAATGCCGGGACACTTAAAGCAGTAGGCAGGGCGGGTGTTAATGAGTATAACAAGCTGGGATATGTTCCATACGACGTAGTTAACGAAAGCGCGGCACGTACATTAGAATATGCTTATGATGATTTCGCAATCTACCAGCTTGCAAAAGCCCTTAAGCGCCCTAAAAAAGAAATAGCTCTTTTCAAAAAAAGAAGCCAAAACTACAAGAACATCTTCGACTCCAAGCATAATTTGATGAGGGGAAAAATGTCATCTGGTAAATTCATGGAGCCTTTCGATCCTATACGTTGGGGGGAAGGTTTTACAGAGGGCAACAGTTGGCATTACAGCTGGTCAGTATTTCATGATGTACAGGGACTTATCGACCTTATGGGCGGTAAAGAAGTATTCTCGAAACAGTTAGATAGTGTATTCGCGCTGCCTCCTGTATTCAACAACAGCTTTAACGGCGGTTTTATCCACGAGATGAGAGAGATGCAGGTTGCAGATATGGGTCAGTATGCACATGGCAATCAGCCGGTACAACACATGATATACCTGTATAACCATAGCAGCAAGCCATGGAAGGCGCAGTATTGGATAAGAGAGACGTTAAACAGGCTGTATAACCCAGGTGCCGATGGCTATTGCGGGGATGAAGATAACGGGCAAACCTCTGCTTGGTATGTATTTTCGGCAATGGGCTTTTACCCCGTTACTCCTGCTACAGACCAATATGTTATGGGTGCTCCTTTGTTTAAGAAGTTAACATTGCGACTGCAAAATGGTAAGGAAGTTATTATTAATGCACCAGAAAATAGCAATACAAACAGGTATATAAAGTCGGCAACTTTTAACGGTAAGGACTATACTAAATTGTGGTTAAGCCACAGCGAACTTACCAAAGGAGCAGTGATAGATTTTAAAATGACAGATAAACCTGATACAACAAGGGTGATCAACAAAGAAGATTTACCCTATTCACTTACGAACGATAAATAGTATAAGTAAATATAATTTAACATGGAAAGAAGAAAGTTTTTACAAAATACAGCATTATTGAGCAGCCTTGCCCTTATAGACCCTATGGAGTTAATGGCAGAAACTACCGTTGCAGGTCCAAATGATTTTCCTATCGTGAGGACAATTAAAGCAAAAAGAAACTTCGAAAGCATATTTGTAGAAAAAACGATAGAAGAATTTCAAAAGAATGTAAAAGATAAAGAGCTTGGATGGTTGTTTAATAACTGTTTTCCCAATACATTAGATACAACGATAACTTATGCGGAGAAAAATGGCAAACCTGATACTTACGTTATCACGGGCGATATAGACGCTATGTGGTTAAGGGACAGTTCTGCTCAGGTGTGGCCTTATATGGCATTTGCCGCTAAAGATAAGAAGCTTAAAAATCTTATTGCCGGTGTTATAAACAGGCAGACAGAATACGTGCTGAAAGATCCCTATGCAAATGCGTTTTACAATGATCCTGAGAAAAAAGGGGAATGGACGACCGATCATACCGATATGAAGCCAGGCGTACACGAGCGAAAATATGAGATTGACTCGCTTTGCTATCCTATTAGGCTGGCGTATAATTACTGGAAAAATACCGGGGATACATCTCCATTTGACGACAACTGGGTAAAAGCAGTTAAAACCACATGGAAAGTATTTAAGGACCAGCAAGAGAAATCAGGTAAGAATCCTTACACATTTCAGAGGACTACTCAATTTGGAACCGATACCAGGCCATTAAAAGGTTACGGATACCCTGTTAATCCGGTAGGACTTGTTTGCTCGGCATTCAGGCCAAGTGATGATGCTACAGTATTCTCTTTCCTTATCCCTTCTAACTTTTTCATAGTTGTAAGTATGAAGCAGGCGGCAGAAATGATGCGTGCAATCAAGAAGGACGAAGCTACCGCAAAAGAATTAGAGGCTTTAGGTAATGAAGTAAGTGAGGCGATAAAAAAACACGGTATTGTTAAGCATCCTAAACATGGGGATATCTATGCCTTTGAAGTTGACGGTTTTGGTAATCACTTGCTTATGGACGACGCTAATGTACCAAGCCTTTTGGCGTTACCATATCTTAACGCAATAGATGTTAACGACAAGATTTATCAAAACACAAGAAAGTTTGTGCTTTCTACAGATAACCCATTCTTCTTTAAGGGCAAGGTTGCCGAGGGAATTGGTGGTCCTCACGTGGGTATGGATATGATATGGCCAATGGCAATCATCATGAGGGCTAATACAAGTAATGACGATAAGGAAATTAGGGAGTGCATTAAGATGCTTAAAGCAACCCACGGTGGTACGGGCTTTATGCACGAATCATTCCATAAAGATGATGCTAAGAACTTTACAAGGGCCTGGTTTGCATGGACTAACACGTTGTTTGGAGAATTGTTATGGAATACCTATAAAAAGAATCCTGCCCTGTTAGCATAATAAATAGTACGATTACAATGAAAAATATAAAGAGAACAATAAACACAATGCTGTGGAGTTTGTGTTTTTCTGCAGTATTTACATCAGCAATAGCGCAGAATAATCAAAAGCTTACCTCATTAGTAAACCCTTTTATAGGCACTGCGCCTTTATTAGATACTAAGATTATAGGCTATACGCCCCCTGCCGACATGCGTGTTTGGGCTGGGCTTGTATTTCCTGGATCGTCTGTGCCTAATGCTATGGTGCAGCTTAGCCCTATGACCAAATATGGTTCGGGAGCGGGCTATGAGTATGAAATGAACGAGATATTAAGTTTTACCCATACGAATAAAGGACACTGGAATTTATGCCATATACCTGTATTACCTGTATCTCAAGGTGCTGCTTATCCGTTTAAGTCTGCTTACAGCCATGATAACGAGAAAGCCAGCCCTGCATATTACCAGGTTTACCTTAAAAGCTATGATGTACAGGTACGACTTACATCAACCCTTAGATGTGGGATTCACGAGTATACTTTTAAAAATAATAAGGGGCGCAGGATTTTATTCGATTTAGGGAAAGCCAATAATCGTGTAGATGACTGGGAAATAAACCAGGTTGGTAAAGATGCTGTTAGCGGTTTCCAGAGAACCGGCGGAGAGAAAGTTTATTTCTACGCTACCGTAAGTTCTGCGATAGATAAGGTAGACAATACTAATGCCGGTAAAAGGGATGGGTATTCTCTACTATCAATAAAAGATGGATCGGGCCCTGTTACTCTCAAGATAGCATTATCATTTGTAAGTGTGGAAAATGCCGCTGAAAATCTTAAGGCAGAGGCTGCAGGTAAGAGTTTCGATCAGATTAAAAATCAGGGCGATGCTGAATGGGAGACATTATTAGGTAAGATCAAGGTGCAGGGTGGTACTGAAGGCCAGAATAAAATGTTCTACAGCATGCTTTACAGATCATTTTTATGGCCGGCATTACAAAGCGATGTGAATGGACAATTTAGAGATGCTGCCGGCAAAATACGTAAGGAAAACTACAGGTACTACACGTTGCCTTCTCTTTGGGATGATTACAGGAACAAGCTGGTATTGCTAAGTATAGTTTCGCCGGAAGTTACTAATGATGTTATAGCATCTATGATTAACGAAGGTGAGATTAAAGGTTTTATGCCCACGTTCTTTCATGGCGACCACGCGGCTTCCTTCATAGCAGGATCTTACGCAAGGGGAATACGCAATTATGACGTTAAAAAGGCATATGAACTATTGATAAACAATGCTTATAAAGAAGGAGGTACACGACCATTTATAGCTGAGTATATAAAAAAGGGGTATATATCTGATCCGGATATCAAGAATCCTGTTGTAGAGAGTAAAGGAAAAGCAGGTGTTACTAAAACCTTGGAATTTGCTTATGATGATCATGCCCTTTCACTACTAGCTAAAGAATTTAAAGACGACGAGCACTATAAGGATCTTTCTAAGCGTGCTAAAAATTATGCTAATGTATTTGATAAAGAAACTAAATTCATGAGGGGAAGGCTTGAAGACGGGAGCTGGATAACGCCATTTAACCCTGAATACCCTTATTATGAATATATGTATCGTGAAGCCAATGCATGGAATGTTTCATTCTACGCGCCACACGATATGGACGGGCTTGTCGCATTATACGGCGGTAAAAAGCAATTTGAAGAAAAGCTGGACACGTTTTTCACTAAACCATGGAATCCACAATATATCGCATGGAACATTTCAGGCTTTATAGGCCAGTATTGCCACGGTAACCAGCCTGCTCACGAAGCTCCTTTCTCTTACCACTTTGTAGGCAAGCCTGAAAAATCGCAAAAAATTATAGATGAAGTTTTAGCGACTATGTACGGAATAGGACCTGAAGGCCTTGCCATGAGCGGAATGGACGATGCAGGCGAAATGTCGTCATGGTATGTATGGGCGGCAATGGGACTTTACCCGCTTTCGCCGGCTGATACCGACTATATTGTAACCGTTCCAATGTTCGACAAAGTTGAATGGACAACCGGTAAAGGTGTGAAAGCTACTATTACAAATCCCAACAAAAAGCGTGACTTAAAAGGAATTAAACTTAATGGTAAAACAGTAAATGGCTATTTTGTACCGCATACTTTACTATCTAAAGGAGGAACGCTTGAAGTAAGTACCAAATAAACTGTTTGGTAACCAAAAAACTATAATATGAAGTTTAAAAATAATATTGCTTTCATGTTTACGCTGGCATGTGTAGTAAATGCCGTTGCCCAAAAGAATGTGCCTATACAAAGCAAAACGATTGTGGGCGAAGGTATGGCTATGTTTGTGCCTGAAGGGTTCGACAAGATTAAAACACCATCTCTAATTCTGGAGAACGAGCCTGTATCTAAAGGTAACATTAAATCGGACTGGAAACTTGTTCCGGAATTTACAATGGATAAGGAGAAAGCCAGCGCTACGCTGAAACTTACCGAAGACGTAAGTTTGTACGGTGGTGGCGAAGTTACGGGGCCGTTATTACGTAACGGTCAATCAATCAAATTATGGAATACAGATACCGGCGCCTATAGTGTTGAAGGTGGTAAAAGGCTTTACCAAAGTCACCCATGGGTAATGGGAGTAAGAAAGGACGGTACTGCATTTGGAATTTTGTTTGACAGTTCATGGAAAGCGGAACTTCATACAAAATCTGATGCTATAACTTTTAATACCGAGGGAGCACTTTTCCGTATTTTTATTATTGACAGGAAATCTCCACAAGATGTATTAAAAGGTCTTGCCGAGTTAACCGGTACAATGAAGATGCCGGCTAAATGGACGTTGGGATATCATCAGTGCCGTTTTTCATACGAGTCTGAAACGCGAGTAATGGAAATAGCCGATACATTTCGTGCTAAAAACATACCGTGTGATGTAATATGGATGGATATTGATTATATGGATGGCTTCAGGGTATTTACGTTTGATAAAAATCGTTTCCCTAATCCCAAGGCACTTAACAGCAACCTGCACGCTAAAGGATTTAAAGCAGTGTACATGATTGATCCGGGCGTAAAGGCAGACACAGAGTATGGTGTTTACCAATCAGGATCTAAAAATGATGTTTGGGTGCAAAGAAGTAACGGTAAAGAATATCAGGGTAAAGTTTGGCCAGGTATGTCGTCTTTCCCTGACTTTACCATGCCTAAAGCCAGAGACTGGTGGGCAGGCTCGTACAGGGATTTTCTTGCAACCGGTATAGACGGGGTATGGAATGATATGAACGAACCCGCGATTTTTGAAGATGATATACCGGAAAGCGAAAGGATAGGCACTATGCCTTATAATAATAAGCATAGAGGTGGGGGCGGCCTGCCGGCAGGTTCTCACTTATTGTACCACAATGCCTATGGCAGATTGATGGTGGAAGCTTCTTATAAAGGTATTACAGAAGCAAATCCTGATAAAAGGCCGTTCCTGCTTACCAGATCGAACTTACTTGGCGGCCAGCGTTACGCTGCTACCTGGACCGGCGATAATTACGCAAGCTGGGATCATTTAAAATTGTCGGTACCTATGTCGATCACCCTTGGCCTATCCGGGCAGCCGTTTAACGGTCCAGACATTGGTGGTTTCCTTGGCGATACCAGTGGCGAACTTTGGGCTAACTGGATCAGCTTTGGTGTATTTATGCCATTTGCTAGAGGGCATGCGTGCGCAGGCACTAATAATAAAGAGCCGTGGGCATATGGAATAGACATAGAGAAATCTTCGCGTATAGCGTTAGAAAGACGTTACCGCTTACTACCATACCTTTACACTTCATTCCACAATACTTCAGAAACGGGGATTCCCGTTATGGCTCCGGTTTTCTTTGCTGATACTAAAGATGCAAAGTTAAGAGGGGAAGAGCAGGCGTTCCTTGTCGGTGAAAATCTTTTGGTAGTACCGGCATTCGCTAAAAACCCTAATTTGCCATCGGGAATATGGGAAGAGTTCAGTATTATAGATGGTGACAAAGAAGATAAATACCAGGCAAAGGTGAGGCTAAGAGGTGGCAGTATATTACCGTTAGGCAAAGTGGTGCAAAATACTACAGAGAAGTCATTCGACCCACTTACTCTTATTGTATGCCTTGACGCGAAAGGCAACGCTGCAGGCCAACTTTATATTGATGGTGAGGACGGCTTTGAATACAAAAAAGGTGATTTTGGATTACTGAATTTTGTAGCCGAAAAGAAGGGTAACAAAGTTGTAATCAAGCTGAAAGATAAAACCGGTAAAAGAGATATAACTAAAGATATTAATAAGGTAAATGCGAGTGTTCTTATTAATGGCAAACGTTATGACGCGTCCGGGAATTTGAAAGACGGTGTTATAGTATCGATCTAAATAGTTGAGTTCTCAACTTATGGTATTACATTGTAAAGGTATAATACGTTTATAATATTAATAACACATCCCTACCATAGGGATGTGTTTTTTTATGACAACTTCACAAACCAATGGCCTATTTAATGCTGTTACACAGGCTATGACCGTATTTAGGTTATTAGGATAATATTCGTATTTTTGCTACGTCCACCTTATAAGGACAATATTCAAAAATTTGCTCTTGGAACTAAAAATTGATCATTACAGCCCTATTCCGCTACATATTCAGGTGGAACAACTATTACGCTCATTAACAGAAATGGCAGAATACAAGAACGGTGCATTTCTACCGCGTGAGGTTGAGTTATCACAGCGATTAGGAGTATCTCGTAATACAGTGCGCCAGGCTGCAAATAAGCTCGAGAACGAAGGGCTTATCACGAGAAAAAAGGGAGTAGGTACCAAGGTAGCTTCAAAAGATATCACTACTAACCTTAGTGAGTGGCACAGCTTTACTCAGGAAATGAATTCTAAAGGCATTCCTTTTAAAAACCTGAAACTGGAAGTTGAGTGGACAACCGTTAATGAAAAGATAGCAAATTTTCTTAATATAGATATCGACACCAAAATTTTGAAGTTGAGCCGCCTTAAAGGTACTGATGAGCCATTTGTGTTTTTTGAAAGTTACTTTCAGCCGCGCATAGGCCTTACGGGTAAAGAAGATTTTCAGAGGCCATTATATGAAATTCTTGAGCAGGACTACCAATGGACGCCGGCAGTTTCTCGGGAGAAAATTAAAGCAGGCAGGGCAGACAAATTTGCAGAGATACTTGGAGTTGAAAAAGACGAGCCTATATTAATACGGGAACGTTTTGTACTCGATCCGGGTGACAGGCCATTAGAATATAACATTGGATATTACCGCAATGACAAGTTCACGTATTCCATAGAAATAAGAAAATAACCCTACATTTTATCCGAGTTCAATTTTAATATATAGTGTCGTTAACCGACACATTTAGACGTAAATTTTGTTATTAATTGAATAGTGGGCGTCAAAATATGTACTTCGGGCAGATACTATCTTTAAATATTTCGCAATCGTTTTCGGTAAATGCATTATTATATTGTGATTATTTTCATAAAAACGATTTCAATAATTATAAATGAATAAATTTGATTAATTTTTATAAAAAATTATCTAAAAGTTTTGATTGTCCAATTTTTTTTTAAATTTACATATGTTCAAACATATGGACTTAAACAAATAAAGTATGTCAAAAAACTACCTGAATTTATTATTTATTTTACTGTGTTTTGGTTTTGCGGCAAATGCCCAAAACCGATCGCTTAGCGGTATAGTAACCGACGATGCCGAACCACTGCCGGGAGCATCAATCTTAGAAAAAGGAACGTCGAATGTTGCGACAAGTGATATTGATGGTAAGTTCCAGATGCAATTAACTACAAATCCTGCCGTAGTAGTGGTTTCTTATGTTGGTTTTGCAGCCCGTACTATCGAGGTTGGAAGTCAATCTAATTTATCCATTGCATTATCTGCAAATGTTAACCAGCTTGACGATGTAATCGTTATTGGATTTGGGACGAAGAAAAAAGTAAACCTTACAGGCGCAGTTAGTGAGATATCTGCCGCAGACATTGATGGTAAACCGGTTGCAAATGCTTATCAGGCATTGCAGGGCGAGGCTTCCGGGTTAATCATTCAGCAATCTACCTCGCAGCCGGGATCTGTTTCTTCTATAAATATCCGGGGTGTTAATACCATAAATGGTAACAACCCGCTGGTTATAGTAGATGGAGTGCCGGGATCCCTAAATAACATTAATCCAAACGACATCCAGAGTATTTCTATACTTAAAGATGCAGCATCTGCTGCTATTTATGGTTCCCGTGCCGCAAGCGGTGTAATACTTGTTACTACCAAAACAGGGAAGGAAGGAAAAGCTAAATTTGTTTATTCAACGATGTCGGGTATGCAGGAAGCTACAAACTTTCCGAAATTTGCAAACTCCTGGCAATATGCTACGTTGAGAAACGAGGCTTTAGCCAATTCGGGTATTGCACCTGCTTTTACTCAGGAGCAAATACTTGGCTTTAGGCAAAATGGGCCTAATGTAAACTGGAATAAAGCACTTTATAAGGATTTTGCAATGCAATCCAGCCATAACCTTTCGTTGAGCGGATCAGATAACGGGATGAACTATTTGGTTTCCCTTGGTTATTTAGATCAGGAGAGCATGTTTAAAGGGCCTGATTATGGCTATCAGAGGTATAACGCCCGCATGAACTTTGATAAAAAAGTAAATGATAAGCTTAAAGTGGGTGCGCGTATGTCATTCGCAAGGAATGACATTAAAGACCATGCTTACTATACTGATTTTATTATAGAGCCCACCGTACGCACACCACCTATATATAATATTATCGATGCTAATGGTAATTACACACTTGTGAGTGGCAGTAACTCAAACCCGCTTGCCCAGTTAATGGAAGGGGGTACAACTGAGTACCAGAATGATGAAATATTGGCAACGTTTACAATAGATTATGAGCCGATTAAAGACCTTGTTATAAGAGGTGTACTGGGAGGAAACGTGGTTAGTAACAAAATGCACCAGTTTCGTCGCTCAATAGCATTTGAATATCCGGGTGGAGGAAATAACCAAAACTCCGTATCAGATAGCTACAGCCGTACACTATATGTTAATCCATACCTTACAGCAACGTATAAAAAGACGTTTGCCGAAAAGCACAATTTTGAAATACTTGCAGGTACATCATCTGAACGGTCTAAAACAGAATTTTTTGGTGTAACAGGGTTAAACATTCCCGGCAATACCTTTGGTGTTATAAATAATGCACAGGAAATACAGCGTAACGGCACCTTTGGATCAGGGAACGAGTGGTCGATAAACTCAGCGTTTGGGAGGTTAGGGTACAATTTCTCAGACAAGTATTTATTTGAAGCAAATATAAGGTATGACGGTTCATCACGCTTCTCTACCGATAACCGTTGGGGCGTATTTCCGTCAGTATCTGCAGGGTGGGTAGTTAGTGAGGAATCTTTCTTTGAACCAATTAAGGATATCGTTTTGTTTGCGAAAGTAAGGGCGTCATGGGGCCAGGTGGGTAACCAGGATATTAACGACCTTTATGGCTACCAGAGTTTGGTTAGCACATCAAGTAACGTATATTCGTTTGGGGGACAATCTTCGCAGGGTGCTTATTATTCTGTTTCTAACGGAAACCGCACATGGGAAACTACTACTATGAAAAACCTTGGGGTTGATTTCTCGTTCTTCAATAAAAAGCTGGATGTATCCTTTGATGTATTTGACAACCTTACCGAGGATATCCTCTTGCAACTTCCTGTCGCTGCAGCTTACGGTTTAGGTCAGCCTTTCCAAAATGCAGGATCAGTAAGTAACAAAGGTTGGGAGGTTTCATTAGGCTATAGGTTCCAGACAGGAGACTTTAGCCACGGTGTGAAATTCAACCTTTCTGATACTCAGAATATAGTAAAGAACTTTAGGGGCAGGGAATACGTAAATGGATCTGATGTTCAGACTATTTTAAAAGAGGGTTACCCTATCAATTCGTATTACGCGCTATGGTCTGACGGATTTTACAATTCTGCAGAGCAGGTGGCGCAAAGCGCTACGCCGATATTTGCGACGAGTGTAAAGCCGGGCGACATAAGGTATGTAGATAAAAACAACGATGGCAGAATTGATTATGAAAATGACCGTTTTATTTTCGGCAATTCTTTCCCAAGATACACTTACGGATTTAGTTATGACCTTACATACAAGCACTGGGACTTTTCATTCTTTGTACAGGGTGTAGGTAAAAGGCAGCAATGGCTAAGGGGAGAAATAGTTGAAGCATTCCATAACAACAATGAAGGTCCGGTACTGGAGAACCATCTTGATCGCTGGACACCTAACAATCTGGATGCATCATACCCACGCCTTACAGTTGGATCAGAATCTATTAACAATGCGGCACGGTCTGACTTCTACATTCACGATGCTCATTACTTAAGGCTTAAAAATGCACAGTTAGGATATACCTTAAAACGTGATGACCTTCCTTTTGCAGGCATTGAAAGTGTGAAAATTTTTGCTACCGGATTTAACCTTTTAACAGTTAGTCCGCTTAAGAAATTTGGTGTAGACCCTGAAAACGTAGATTCTAATGGGCGTGCTTATCCTGTAGCAAGGGTATGGTCGTTGGGATTAAATGTAAATTTTTAAAAAATTGACTATGAAAAAATATATCATATTAACTTTTAGCATCTTGACAGTACTTGGATGCTCTTCCGAGTTAGACCTTGCACCGGTGGATTCACAGAGTGAAATAACTTTTTGGAGAACGGATGAAGATACACGGCTTTTTCTAAATTCGATGTATGCCGATTTGATGGATGACGATACGTACTTGTTTCTTAGCGCCTTATCTGATGACGCATACAGTAAAGGACGTGAAGATTATCGCAACATTGCGAGTGGAAACTATGATCCGTCTAATAGCGTAATAACTGGTTTCTGGGCATCGAGGTATGAGGCAATAAGGCGGGCAAACATCTTTTTTAATAATGTAGACAACGTTGGCGAAATTGAAGAAGCCAGCCGTATAGCTTACAAAGGGCAGGGAAGGTTTATACGCGCCTGGCATTACTTCTACCTTATCGAATTATATGGAGATGTACCTTTAGTGCTCGACGAAATAAGTATTGAAGAGGCATCTACACTTACCCGTACTCCAAAGCAGGAAATTCTTGCATTTATATATAGTGAGTTAGATCAGGCAATCGCCGATTTGCCGCAAAATTACCCGGCTACAGAATCCGGCAGGATCACTAAAGGGGCTGCAATTGCTTTTAAAGCAAGGGTTCATTTATATAACGAGGAATATGCTGAAGCCGCTGCGCTCTCAGAGCAGCTTATCGGGCAATATTCATTGTTTGGCAATTATGCCAATCTTTTTAAACAGGCAAATGAGGTAAATTCTGAAATTATCCTAAGCCTGCAATACATCCCTACAAACAGGGAGCACGATATACAATACTCATTAATACCTCCGTCCTTGGGAGGATATGCTAACTTTTCTCCGCTTCAGGAACTGGTAGATACCTACACCATGATTAACGGACTTCCTATCAACAGTCCGGGATCAGGCTATGACGAACTTAATCCTTATCAAAACAGGGATCCAAGGTTATCAGCATCAATTATTCGTAACGGAACAGTGCTTACAAACTTCGCCGGTTCGCCGGTTACTATTAATACTACTCCGGGATCTCCTACAGATGGTATAAACTTCTCGTCGAATTCTACACCTACAGGTTACTATGTAAATAAATTCTATGATAACCAGGCAAGGAACCAAATATACTCGGGCACTAATCTCATTCTTATAAGATATGCCGAGGTATTGCTTAATTATGCCGAGGCAAAGATTGCACTGGGAACTTTTAGCCAGGCAGATTGGGACCTTACTATTGGAGCTATTCGCACAAGGGCAGGGCTTACCGGGCAGGCGCTTGTTTTTCCCGGTGGCGGTCAGACTGAACTTACACAGTCAGTAAGAAATGAGAGAAGGGTAGAATTAGCATTTGAGGCAGGCCACCGTTTCTTTGATATCCGCAGGTGGGAAATAGCTGATGAGGTTTTGAACGGCTGGGCTCATGGGATAAAAACAAATTTAAGCCCTGAAGATAACGGCTACACAAGGGTAGATTTTAGAACCTTTAATTCGTCAAGGCACTATTTATGGCCTATACCGCTTCGTGAAAGGGATATAAATCCAAATTTATCACAAAATCCAAATTGGTAATAAGAAATAAAATAAATGAAAATGAAAACAAAAATGGTGAATTTTATCGTATTATCATTAGTCTTAGCATGCTTCGGCTGTAATGACTATCCGTCTCCAGGTGAGCAAATGGTTAATGGTGGTGGAGGCAATGATAGCACCGGCGTTACCCTTAGCTATAAAGAGAGGGCTAAACTTACTTATGACATGATACAGACCCATTATGCTATTGGCGATTTGTACCGTGAAAACTTTCCTGCACAAAGCGGTGATCCTAATCAATACAGCTATTTGTGGCCGTACGTAGGTATGCTCACATCAGGAAATATTTTGTTAGAATTGGGTTATGATGAAGCTATCTTTAACAAAGAATTTGGCGGACTGGAAGCCTACTATGATAACAGGGCTACCTTGCCTACCTATCAGGCTTATATAACAGCTATCCAAAGGACCGACCATTATTATGATGACAGTGCCATTGTGGCTATGGAACTGATCGAGGCATATAGACTAACTAACAGGCCATTCTTTTTACAGAGGGCGATTACAGTAACCGATTTTATAATGTCGGGGGAGGATAACGTGCTTGGTGGAGGTGTCTATTGGTTTGAAGCGATGGGTGCTGGTTGTACCGGTGGCCCAAACTGTATAAAATGTGCCAATACAACAGGGTACGGGGCATATGTGGCAGCAGAGATGTATAAACTCACCAACGATGTAAGGTACCTTAACTTTGCAAAAAGGACTTACTTATGGAATTATAACACACTACGCGATCCCGGAGATAACCTGTATTATAATAGTAAGCATGTTATTACGCAACAAATTGATGCCACAAAATGGACGTATAATGCGGCGATGATGATCATGTCGGGTGTAGATTTATTCGAGATAACAGGAGATCAGGCATACCTTGCCCAAGCGACTGCAACAGCACAATCGGCATTTTCTAAATGGACGAGCGTGCGTAATGATATGTTGTTTTACCCTGCAAACGATTCCTGGTTTAATGTTGAGTTAATGACGTCTTACATTAAACTTGTTCCTCACGTTCCACAGGCAGACCAATATGTAAAAGTTTTTATTAATAACCTTGATTACGCATGGAAAAATGCACGAAACAGCCAGGGACAGTTTTATGAAGACTGGTCAGGTAATACACAAGGCAGGTATTACTGGCTGTTGCATCAGGGTGCATTAGTAGAAGCATACGGAAGGGCATCACTATATCTGGATGAAGAGTAGCTATTATCGGCGGAATTTCTGTAATAGAACCTTATCAGAATGACCCGATATCTTTTAATTAAATGTGTCTTGATGCTCAATTCACATTTAATTATTGACATCAAATATTTTTACATAAAAATATATAGATAATGTAATTTATATCTCTTAAATTATTAAGTTTGTGTATGTTCATACATTATAACTTTGTTTATTGGATACCTAATTTTTATTTACTAAATCGATTTAGAACAGTATGAACATAAAAACGAATATATGAAAAAAGTAGTTTCTATATTATTAACCCTGGTACTCTTTGTTAGCAGCACATCATGTTCTGACGACGATAAAGACAGCCTTCAACCCGAAATTGTTGGGACCGGTAACCTTGTTACTCCCTCAAATAATGCAGCGATTGCGATAGACGCCCAGAGCGGTCCTGCAATATCTTTTTCATGGAGCCCTGCACAATCTAAAGATGGCGGCTTGGTACAGTACAAGGTATTATTTGATAAAGTGGGTGGCGATTTTTCAGATCCCATTTACGAGGCGGTGTCTAATGCAACAGGTACTGCGGCAAGCCTTACTCTCACCCAGGCATATTTGAATGTTATAGCTGAATCTGCGGGAATTGCGCCGCTTGATACAGGAAGCGTTATATGGACGGTACAGGCATCGAGCAGTTACCTTACTAAACGATTCGCTGATAGTTTCACGATGTCTCTTACCCGGCCCGAAGGCCTGGCTACGTTCCCGGAGTTTATGTATATCTACGGCTCTGCTACAGAAGGTACCGACTTATCAAACGCCGTGGCTTTTAAGCAGCTTACTAACAAAATGCCTACCGATAGTTTTGATCCGGGCATGTTTGAATCGATTACATACTTAAAACCGGGGGAATATCATATAGCAAATTCTAACGATGCGGCAACAGCATCTATGTTTCATCTTAATGCTGAAAATGAGATAACCTTTGGCGACCAACCTACGGCCTTCAGTCTCGAAGAGGGGGTATACAGAGTAAGGATGGACTTAACTCACCTTACCATTACATTCGAAAAGATGGAAAATGTACAGATGGTTATAATGGCAAACCAAATGTATAAGGCACAATTTACATACGTTGGTAATCACGTATTTGAAGCTACGAACGGCTTCTTTAATTTCTTAACGCCCGGCGCTCCCGAAGCTCCGTCTTGGTTAGGATGGGAAGAAGAACGATACCGTTTTAGCTATGAGCTTGACGGTCAGCCAGCGCAAATAGGCAGTTATCATAATGCTGATATGAACGGATCTGTTGTTAACGGCTTTACTGCTTATAACGTTCGTCCAAATGGCGACCAGCCGGAGTCATATTATAATTCGTATTTCCTCGCACCTGCAGCTACGCAGTGGGAAGGTGCCTGGAAGTTCCCTGATGCATATAACGGTAACTCGTTTACTGTGCGTATAGTGTTTGATCCCACAGCAGAAAATTACTATCACGAACTTAAACTTAATTAATAAAGAAATATAGCTCGTTCAGGCCAAAAGTTTCAGAACGAGCTGCTTTCTCAAAATAAATATAAACCAAATCAATATTATGAAAAAAAATTACGTTTTTACAGGAAAGATGATTGCCTTAATGGCAGCGGTCTTACTATCTGCACCCATGCGTGCAAACGGAGGTGATGGCATAGAGCCGACTGCAAGACACTCGAGAGTTGCAATTGATGGAGAGAATTTCGTTCATATGGCGGTAAGTTCAGGTTATAATGAAGACATCATCGCAAATGGGGTAGGACCCCTTAGTGCTTCTACTACTAATGATGTAGACGACGCCAATTATGTTTTTCTTTCTAAAGGCCTTCAACTTAGTGAATCTGCAGAACCAATTACATTTGGTTTGGAATTAGACGGCCTTGTTTCTAGTTTAACTTCGCCGATAACTTACCAATTAGCGTCGTATTCCGGTAACAATGTTCTCCGTCTTGCTGAAGCAGGAAGTCAGGGTACTGTACAATTTTCGAATGCGCAGTCTTTAGCTAAACTTTTTTTACTTGTAACATCGGCAAATGGAGCAAACATATCAGGTACAATTAACTTTACCGATGGTACGACTCAGGATATAATGAGCACTGATGTTCCGAACTGGTTCTCTCAAGGTGGTCTACCGATGGCTGCAAGGGCTGTAGGACGTGGAAATACAGATAACAATGTTTTAGACAATTTTGGTGATGCGCCCAATCTTTTCCAGTTAGAGGTAATGATAACTGCAGAAAATCAAATGAAAATGGTTTCTGGCGTAACGATTATTAAAAGTAATGGAGGAACAGTATTCAGCCTTATGGGAGCAACAGGACTATTGGTAACAGAGGCTCCTCAAAACTCTCAGCCATTGTCTATCACGTCCGGATTTAACTTTGATATCGTTGCAAATGGTGTTGGTGCGTTAAGTACATCCACTAATAATGATGCAGATGGTTTTAATTACGCCTTCGTTGCTCAGGGACTGCAAATTTCAGACTCGGATGCACCACTTGCCTACGGCCTTCCTCAAAATGGTATGTTAGATAATATCGCGCAGGGCCCTAATTATCAATTAGGTTCATATTCTGAAAATAATACCCTTCGTTTAAATACAGCTAACCCTTCAGGAACAGTTATGTTTGGCTCTGCCGTTGCAGCAGAATCTATGTATTTGTTAGTAACGTCAAGTAATGGAGCAAACGTTGGCTTTACATTACGCTTTTCTGATGGTACAACTCAGGAAGCAACAAGTGTTGAGATTCCGGGATGGTTCTCAAATACCCGAATTTTACAAACCGTTGCAACTGCAGTAGGGCGCGGAAGAATTAGTACAAACGGACTTGAAAGTTTTATAAATGCGCCAAATCTATTTCAGGTTGTAATTCCGGTTTCAGAAGAAAATGTGACTAAACAAGTTGAAGGTGTTGCAGCTACGCTGGCAGGAACATCAGAAACTGTATTTAATTTAATGGCAGTAAGCGCGCTAAGAACCGATTTAGGCTCTACCGATCAGTGGTCATCTAAAGTAGGCGTCTATCCAAACCCGGTAAAAGACGTGTTAAACATTGCAAATGCGGACAATGTAAGTGAAATATCTATATTTAGTCTTTCCGGCCAATTGCTAAAATCCGAAAAATCGAATGTGTCTCAGGTATCGTTTTCAGGACTTGCGGCAGGAATATACTTTGTGAAGGTGACTTCAGCTACAGGTGGCAACAAAACTATTAAAGTGGTTAAAATTTAATTTGGGTTAGTTTTATAGATTTCACTTTGTGGTAGGCCCGCTCATTGTAAGATGAGCGGGTTCTTTATTTTTATATAGTGAAATTGCAAGTGTGTGTAATTAGGTTGTAATATTTAATGGTGATTAAAATCATTTTTTAATCACAAAGGCTTTTAACTCTGATAGCTTTCCATTACTAAGCTTCCACACATCACAATAGGTGTAACCTATCAGATTTCCATCCTTATCTTTAAGACTGATTTGGCCTATTGCGCTTACATAATCACCGTCCTCAATCAAATTTTCGACCTTAAATTGTGGTGGATTTATATAAGTTTCCTGCATGTATTGCCGTACAGCGTCCTTTCCCTCGAGAATTATGTCTCCTACAAATTCCCATTTTACATCGTCAGTACAATACGATAAAAATTCTTCATTATTTCCTGCGCTAACAGCTTCATTTGCGCTTAATAGTATTGATTTATTACTTAAATGCATGTTTTATATTTTTAAAAGTATCTAAGTTAAGTAAAAAATGCATACTTCGAAAATTTTAAATAAATGCATACTTTTACGTTTTACAATCTGTAAAACAACACACCCCCAATAGCGCTGCCATGAATAGGATTTATACCTGTATTTTCTTGTTGATTCTTTTCCTTATAAGCTCCTGTGCTGATAAGAAAGAACAAAAGACGGTTCGCATAGGCTTTTCACAGGCTATGAGCACTGATGAATGGCGGAGGCAAATGAACAAATCGATGCAGGTTGAGGCGTCTCTGCACCCGGAGGTGCAGCTTGAAATTAGTGATGCCAATAATAGTATCTCGGATCAGATACAGGACATAGAGAAGTTTATCAATAAACGCGTAGATGTTATTATCGTTTCTCCCATACAATCTAAGCCACTTACCGCAGTAGTAGAAAAATCCATTAAAGCGGGGATACCTGTCTTAGTGGTGGACCGTAAGATTGAAGGTGAAAATTACACTGCTTATCTGGGTGCCGATAACATCGAGGTGGGCCGTAATGCCGCAAAATATATTATCTCTAATCACAAAGGCAGCGGTAAGGTAGTAGAAATTACAGGCCTTAGTAGTTCATCACCTGCTTACGAAAGAAGCCTTGGCTTTAACCAAGTACTAAAGCAGGACAAACTCCTGACACTGGCTAAAAAGATAAATGGCGACTGGGAAGGGCAATCGGTTAAAATACCTTTTAAGGAATTACTTGAAAAGGAACCGGACATAGAATATGTTTTTGCTCATAACGACCGTATGGCACTTAGTGCGTGGGAGACGGCAAAGACTCTGGGTCTTGAGAACAATATCAAATTTATTGGGGTAGACGCACTTAACACGCCCAGTGGTGGAATACAGCTTGTTAAAAAGGGAGTGCTTGAAGCAACTATTTTGTACCCGCCGGGAGGGAACGATGCATTAAAACTGGCATTGAAAATAAATAAAGGTAATGTTGTCGATAAAAATAACTTGCTTACCACAATTGTAATAGATCGCTTTAATAGTGAAATTATAGAAAACCAAATGGATAAGGTAGACCAGCAACAGGACGTAATAGAGTCACAGCAGGATGCCATAAAAGTCCAGGAGCAGGAATATGCTTCTCAGCATAATCTTGTGCGCCTGCTCACCCTTTTCTTAGTAATTATTCTAAGTCTTGCTATTTACAGCATTTATTCTACGATATCTATTTCTAAGAAAAAAAGACTGCTTGAAAAGATTAATCAGACAGTTATAGCCCAAAAGGATGAGATAGAGGCGATGGCAGAAATTGCACGCAAAAGCACCGAAGCCAAATTAAGCTTTTTTACCGGCTTATCGCATGAGTTCAAGACACCAATAACGCTTATCATGAGTTATGTAGAATCGCTCTCTGAAAACGAAAAGATAAAGGGTACACGTATAATGGATGAGGTTAAACTTATATACAGCAATTCTAACAGGTTGCTGCGATTAGTAAACCAGCTTTTGGATTTTAGGAAGATAGAGGAACAAAAATTTACGTTGCGGGCTTCTCTAACAAAATTGTGTGATTTTACCAGAGACATAATGGGTAACTTTAGAGGTGAGGCATCAAGACGCAATATCGATTTTCAGCTTATCTGCGAAAAAGATCCGGAAGTATATATTGACAGGGGGCTGATGGATAAAGTATATTTTAACCTACTTTCTAATGCGTTAAAGTTTACTCCTGACAATGGAAGGATACACATAATAATTAAGGAAGGTCCTAATAATACCTTAAAAATTCATATTAAAGATTCCGGTATAGGTATTCCGGAAAATGAGCTATCCTTAGTGTTTAATCCATTTTTTAGGGCATCAAACAATAATAAAAACAGCAGTGGGATCGGGCTTCATCTCTCTAAAGAATTTATTGCACTTCACAAAGGCACTATCGATGTAAGATCTAAGCATGGAACAGAATTTATTGTTACCCTTATAAAAGGCACCGAACATTTACGCCCCGATGAGATTACAAACAATCCGGATGCTAAATTAGATAATCATGATTTTTTTAAAGATAATATTGTAGAAGAGCCTGACTTTAAAGGCCGCAATGTGGCTAATGCGGATGTTGAGAAACACACCTTACTGGTAATTGAAGATAATGTAGACTTAGTTTCGTTCCTAAAAAATAAACTTAGTAGTGATTATGATGTGCACACATCCGACGGAAGTAATGCAGTAGAAAAAGCATTTGAAGTAGTACCCGATGTCATAATTTGTGATGTTAATTTGGTTGACATGGACGGCTTTGAAATTAGTACGATACTGAAAAAAGACCTTCGGACATCGCATATACCTATAATAATACTATCAGCATTAAGCAATAAAGAGTCGGTGCTTAAAGGGCTGCAGGCAGGGGTAGACCAATACCTTACTAAACCGTTTAGCCTCGCCATATTGCAACAGTCACTTACAAGCTTATTATTTAATCGCGAAAAGCTGCGTTACTATTACACCAATAATATTTACCGTGTAGAAGGTGATTCTAAATTTGGAAATCAGGAACAGACATTCATTTCTAAGATGAATGAGATAATCCTTAAAAATATTGATGACCCCAAGTTCTCGGTTGAAGAACTGGCAGAAAAATTAGGTGTATCACGCGTTCAATTATACAGAAAGGTTAAAGCGATCTTAGGCATAAGCATCAGCGACCATATCAATAATATTAAATTAGAAAAGGCAGTTGATCTTTTAAAGAGCAGTGGTCAGAACATATCGGAGATTGCATATGCCCTTGGCTTTTCTTCGCCTAACTATTTTTCTACAGCCTTTAAGAATAAATTTGGAGTTTCTCCTAAAGAATTCAAAACGAGCTGATGATATCGCCGCGACTTGCTCTTTAAGTCTGTATCAATTTTGCAAGTAAAGTAACATAATCGATACTATTACGATTTCGTAATTCCTCATCTATCAGCATAAGCCTCTGATAACCAGCATTAAATTGCATTTGTAACAATTTTATAAACGACAGATTGTAAAATTGTAACATTATTAAAAATGTACTGCTTTTTTTGACAATATATTAGCAGTAACGTTTAATTACACTTGCAATGAGTAAAATATTGATTTGGTCTGTTATCGCGGCCATGGCAGGATTTCTTTTTGGTTTCGACACAGTCGTTATATCAGGAGCAGATAAACAATTACAATTACTATGGAATTCGTCAGACGCTTTTCATGGATCAGTAGTGATGGGTATGGCATTATGGGGTACGGTAGTGGGTGCGATATTCGGTGGTATTCCCACTAATAAAATTGGTCGGAAAAATACACTATTATGGATTGGTGCTTTCTTCCTGGTTTCTGCAATAGGTTCGGCACTGTCAAATGACCCTTTTACATTTGCTGCCTTCAGATTTTTAGGTGGGCTGGGTGTAGGTGCTTCTACAATTGCTGCGCCTGCTTATGTGTCGGAAATTGCGCCGGCATCAAAGAGGGGACGCCTTGTAGCTTTATACCAATTCAACATTGTATTAGGCATACTTGTCGCATTTATATCTAACTATTTCCTTAAAGATATTGGCGTAAACGCCTGGAGATGGATGCTGGGCATACAAGCAGTACCTGCAGCAATTTACATCTTATTAATGTTTACGGTACCTAAAAGCCCGAGATGGCTGTTGTCTAAGTTTAGAAACGACGAAGCACGTAAAGTGCTTGCCATTGTAGACCCGAGCGCAAATATGGAGTCTATGATGCTGGAGATACAGCAGGCAGGCGATAAAAGCCATGAAAACATTTTCATGAAAAAATACCGTTTCCCACTTATACTGGCTTTTCTTATTGCTTTTTTCAACCAGTTCTCCGGTATTAATGCCTTTTTATACTACGCACCACGAATATTTGAAGAAGCGGGCCTTGGTCAAAATACTGCTTTGTTAAGCAGTATTGGTATTGGCGTTGCTAACTTGGTTTTCACGTTACTCGGCGTTGCGCTTATAGACAAACTGGGACGTAAGTTGCTTATGTACATAGGCTCTGTGGGGTATATAATCTCCTTAGGTTTGGTTTCGGCTGCATTTTACCTTAATTGGGGAGGCATGTCGGTACCGGCTTTTCTTTTTCTATTCATAGCATCGCATGCTATTGGGCAGGGAGCAGTAATTTGGGTATTTATATCAGAAATTTTTCCTAACCACATTCGCGCATCCGGACAGGCATTTGGAAGCTCTGTGCATTGGGTACTTGCTGCCATCATTCCGTCATTAATACCAATATTGTTTACCACAATCGGAGCAGATGTTGTGTTTCTCATCTTCACTATCATGATGGTTTTCCAACTTGTATTTGTAATATTTCTTATGCCCGAAACAAAAGGCAGATCGCTTGAAGAACTTAGTGAACAACTAACTAACAATAACACACCACAAAATGATATTAAAAAAACTTCTTCCGTTAGCCTTTAGTAGTGCGCTATTAATATCTGCTACACTTTGTAGTGCTCAGGATATAAAAAATGCAGAAGAGCAAATGTATAGGCCTCACTTTCACTTTACGCCTAAGAATAACTGGATGAACGACCCTAACGGAATGTTCTATGCTAACGGCGAATACCATTTGTATTATCAATACTGGCCATACGGCAATGTCTGGGGGCCTATGCATTGGGGTCATGCCACCAGCAAAGATCTTGTAAAATGGGAGGAACAGCCTATCGCGCTTTATCCTGATAGATTTGGATATATCTTTTCCGGTAGTGCCACGGTAGACACCAATAATACGTCAGGCTTTGGTGACGGAAAGACAGCACCGGTGGTAGCATTATTTACGTACCATGATCCGGTAAAGGAGAAGGCAGGGCAAATTGATGTAGAAAGCCAGGGAATAGCCTATTCGCTTGACAATGGTTATACCTGGACAAAATATGACCAAGGCAACCCCGTTATAAAAAATCCCGGTATAAGAGATTTCCGCGATCCTAAAGTAACGTGGGATGCACAGCATAACCAATGGATTATGATCCTTGCAGCTCAGGATTTTGCGCAGTTTTACAGTTCTAAGAACTTGAAGGACTGGACATATCTTTCTGATTTTGGTAAGACCATAGGAGCTCATGGAGGTGTTTGGGAATGTCCTGACTTTTTTCCTATCAAGGTTGAAGGTACCAATGAAACCAAATGGGCACTAATACAAAATCTTAATCCAGGCGGTGCCAATGGAGGCAGTGGGGTACAATATTTTGTAGGCGACTTTGATGGCAAAACATTTACTCTCGATAAGGCTTTTGCTCAAAAAGTAGCTAAGGAAAAGGCGGTTTGGCTGGATTACGGAAAAGATAATTATGCCGGTGTAACCTGGAACAACGTACCACAAAAAGACGGACGAAGACTAATGATAGGATGGATGAGTAACTGGGAGTATGCTAACGTAGTGCCTACACAGGCGTGGAGAAGTACCACGACGATACCGCGGGAGTTAACCTTAACAAAAAAAGGTAATAATTACAGCCTCTTAACTGCACCTGTAAGGGAACTTGACAAGTACATTTCTAAAACAGAGAAGCAGAGTACAGTCAAAGTAAAGGGTACCACTACCTTATCAAATGGAACTATAGACTTTAGCAAAGCTGATGTTCGATTTAACGTTAAAGGTTTAAAGCAAGGGATAGCAACTTTCACATTTAGTAATGCAGCAGGAGAATCTATTAGTTTTGGTATAGATAATACCAACCAGCAGCTCTTTGTAGACCGCTCAAAATCCAGTAGTAATTCATCGTTTCAAAAATTCACTACTGTAGCCAGTAAAGCAAAGTTAGAGGGAAGCCAAAAAGAGGCATCTTTCAGGGTGCTATTAGATAAAACATCTATAGAGATATTTTACAATAACGGCGAAAAAGTTATGACCGAAATATTTTTCCCGACGCAGCCGTTCACACAATTTACGGTAACATCGCCCGATGGTGTTCAAATAAAAGACTTGGTTATCAATCAACTGAACTTTAACTAAACCAAATATAAATCCATGAAATGTAAAATTATTCTTTTTCTTTTTATTCTTTTTCCGGTGCTGGCAGCGATAGCTCAGGAAATAGAAGTAAAAGGAACGGTATTGTCATCAGAAGATGGCATGCCGCTTCCCGGCGCCTCGGTAATTGTGTCAGGCACTACTAATAGTGCATCTGCTGATATAGACGGAAACTTTACCCTTTCTAATGTTGCCCCCGGAGCCCAGCTTAACGTAAGTTATATTGGCTTCCAAACGCAAACGATTGCGGCTCAGGCTACAATTTCTATAACTTTAAAATCTGACAATAAGGAACTTGAAGCAGTTGTTGTAACTGGATATTCTACCCAGAAGAAAACTGACATTATCGGCGCGGTTGCTGTTGTAGACATGAAGGCCCTTAACAAACAAGTTACTCCTAACCCAATCCAGGCGTTGCAGGGCCGTGTTGCAGGTGTGCGTGTAACAACAGACGGATCGCCAAGCGGTGCTAATACTAATGTGGTTATTCGCGGTGTGGCTACGCTAAGCGGCGCATCATCGCCCTTACTGGTTATAGATGGTGTGCCTACAAAAGCTGGAATGCATGAATTGAACCCTAATGATATTGAGACGATACAGGTTCTTAAAGATGCCTCATCGGCAAGTATTTATGGCTCACGGGCATCTAATGGTGTAATTATCATTACTACTAAAAAAGGTAAGAATGGCAAAATGCGCATCAACTTTAATAATTACACAGCCGTTTCCAGTTATACAAATCGTACTAAAGTGCTTAACGCAGAGCAATATGGGCAGGCTTTGTGGCAGGCAAATGTTAACGATGGCATAGATCCTAACAGCAATAACGTAAGTTATCAGTTCGACTGGAATGTTCAGAACGGACGGCCAACTTTAAACAAAGTGTTGGTTCCGGAATATCTAGATGCAGCACATACTCTCAAATCGTCGAATACCGATTGGTATGACGCTATCTCACGCACCGGTATTGCACAGTCATATGACTTCTCGGTATCTAATGGTACCGATAAAGGCAGTTACCTGTTCTCCCTCGCTTATTATGATAACAAAGGGATTGTTAAGACAACCGAATATAAAAGGATATCTGCCCGTATGAACAGCTCCTATAAATATTTTGGCGGTGCGCTTACCGTGGGCGAGAACTTTACCCTTAACCGCAACGCGGAAGTTGCCGATCCCGGAGTATTAGACCCGGCATTACGGGCACTACCTATAATACCTGTTCGTACCGTTGACGGACAAGGTTGGGGTGGACCGGTAGGTGGTATGAACGACAGGCAAAACCCAGCACGCCTATTAGAATTCAACAAAGATAATGGATATAAATACCTAAGACTTTTTGGTAATGCCTATGTCGACCTCGAAATAATTAAAAACCTGCACATAAAGTCCAGCTTTGGTATCGATTACGGATATTACAACAAACGCTCGCTGCAGCGCAGTTATGTTTCAGGTTATTTACGCAATGACCAGACAAGTGTAACTATAGACCAAAGTGTGAGCGATAAATGGACCTGGACAAATACAGCGCAATACAACTTTAGCGCCGGTAAGCATAACGTAAACCTGCTTGCAGGTACAGAGATGTACAGGGATATTTTTGATAATACGACTCTTAGAAGGAATGACTTTATATTGGAGACGCCAAATTATATGTATCCAGATGCAGGTACAGGCGAATCTTTTACAGGTGGTACATCTACCCAATATAAATTACTGTCCTACTTTGGCAAAGCCGAATATGATTATGACGGGCGTTATCTTGCATCGGCTACCATACGCCACGATGGTTCATCCCGTTTCGGAAAAAATAACCGCTTTGGTACGTTCCCGGCAGTTTCGGCAGGATGGCGTATCAGCCAGGAACAATTTGTTCAGGACAGGGCTAAATTTATATCAGATCTTAAATTGCGTGCAGGTTGGGGCCAGACAGGTAACCAGGAAATAAGCAATACTGCGATTTACGCTCTATACCTTGCAAACTATGCAGGTGGAAGCCCTACATGGGGAACGTCTTACGGTACTGCTTACGACATGAGTGGTGCTAACAATGGGCAGCTTCCGTCAGGGTTTATTGCTACGCAAACCGGCAATGACAACCTTAAGTGGGAAACTACCACGCAAACGAACGTAGGGTTAGACTTTGGATTTTTCGACCAGAAGTTAAGCGGATCAATAGATTATTATATTAAAAAAACTAAAGATCTTTTGGTATCTCCTCCGTTTTTAGCAGTTATAGGCGAAGGTGGTAACCAATTTGTAAACGGTGCCTCTATGGAAAATAAAGGCTGGGAGGTTTCCTTAGGGTACCGTGATGAGACAAGCGGCGGGTTTACTTATGATATTTCGGGTAATTTCTCTGCCAATAAAAACAAGATCACACAGTTGCCTGCTGCTGTACGAAACAACTATGGCGGAAACGGGCTGGATGACAACATACTTGGTCGCCCCATCAACTCTATGTACGGTTACGTAGCCGAAGGATTATTCCGCACACAGGAAGAAGTAGATAACGCGGCCGACCAACCGGGTAAGGGCCTTGGGCGTATTCGTTTTGCCGATCTTAATGACGACGGCGTTGTAGATATTAACGACCGTACATGGATAGGTAATCCTAACCCAGGTTTTACATATGGCTTAAATACAACATTTGGCTACAAAGCATTCGACCTGACTATGTTTTGGGAAGGCGTAGGAGATATAGATGTTATTAATACAAAAAAGTACCAAACCGATTTTTGGAGTGTAGATGATGTAGGCTCTAATAAAGGTACAAGATTGCTTAATGCCTGGAGTGTAGATAATCCTAATTCTTCTATACCGGCACTTACTACAGTAGACCGTAATGCAGAGTCTCGTTTCTCAACGTATTATGTTGAAAAAGGCGATTACCTAAAGCTTCGTGTATTGCAGCTGGGTTACAACCTGCCAAAACTGCTTCTTGAAAAGTACAGTATAGAATCGATGAGGTTTTACGTAAGCGGCCAAAATCTGCTTATTATAGACGCTAAAAACTTTACCGGCGTAGATCCTGAAAGCCCTGCGTATGGCTATCCACTACCAATGACATTTACTGTAGGATTTAACCTGAGCTTATAACTAATAGAATAACAAGATGAAAAAGATAATTTATATAGCAGGACTAGCATTATTAACCATGACGGTTTCCTGTTCAGATTTTTTAGATAATGACCCACGAGGGGTATTGTCTGAAGAGGAACTTGTAAACGCAGAAACCATAGAAGGTTTCATGACAGCAGCTTATTCTGCATTAGGCAATGACCATTATGACGCACCCTTCAGCCTTTGGCCTTACGGCAATGTTCGCTCAGACGATGCTTACAAGGGAGGAAGCGGTACCAATGATATTCAGGATTTTCACTTTTTTGAAGTGTCTAACAACATCAGGCCCGATTTTGGCGAACTGGATGCCTTCTGGTATAACAGTTACGTAGGGATCTCACGCGCAAATAAAGCGTTACGGGCATTAGAGCAGATAAGTGCAGAGGAGTACCCTTTGAAAGAAACCCGAATTGCCGAAATGAAGTTTATAAGAGGACACTTTTATTTCATGCTTAAGATAATGTTCCGTAACATTCCTTATGTAACCGAAGATGTTGCAATAGAAGATTATGATACAATATCAAATCGTGCTTTAGACAACGAGCAGTTTTGGGAAGCCATTGCAAAAGATTTTGAAGCCGCAGCAGCAGGATTACCGGCAATGCAGTCGCAAAAAGGCAGGGCTAACCAGTCAGCCGCTTATGCTTATCTTGCAAAGGTGCGGTTGTACCAGGCATACACGCAGGATGAGAATTATAATGTTACCGGTGTAGACCAGAACCATATGCAGCAGGTAGTAGCCGCAACTAATAATGTTGTGGGAGCCAGCCTGGAACCGGATTTTGCTAATAACTTTCTTCCGGGAAGCTATGAAAACGGACCTGAGTCTGTATTCTCGATACAGTTTTCGCAGGATGACGGTACCTTGTATGGCCGCTTAAATTACAGCGACGTTTTATCTACACCACAGGGGTTAGGCTGTTGCGATTTTCATAAACCAAGCCAAAACTTAGTAAATGCATTTAAGACAGGTGCAAACGGACTGCCGCAGCTGGACACCTATAATCAGGACGACCTTGATTACCAGCAGTTATCGACCTATACAGTAGATCCACGCTTATACCATACTGTAGCAATACCTGGGCTGCCGTACAAATACGACGAAGAATATACATATGTAGAAGCATGGGTTCGTTCTCCAAGCACCTATGGCTACTTTGCATCGCTTAAAGAAAATGTATCGCCTAATTGCGGATGTGTTGTAAACATAGACCCTTTTTACGGCAATTCTAAAAACAGGATCCAGATAAGGTATGCCGATGTATTGCTAATGCGTGCTGAAGCGCTTATCGAGCTTGGTCAGCAGGGAGAAGCCCTTGCACTTGTAAACCAAGTACGCACCAGGGCAGCAAACAGTACGGCATTAATTTCAGGTTATGAAAGTAATACATCTGTAAGCCCTTATATTGATGGCACAAACTGTACATGGACACAGGATTTTGCACGCAAAGCGCTACGCTTTGAGCGCCGTTTAGAGCTTGCGATGGAAGGAAACCGATTTTTTGACTTGGTGCGATGGGGTGTAGCCGATGAGGTTCTTAACGATTACTATAGTGAAGAAAAGACCAAACGTGCTTATTATTCTGATGCTTACTTTGACAAGAATAAAGAGGAATATTGCCCAATACCATTAACTCAAATCAATTTTAGCCAGGGCGTATACCAACAGAACCCGGGTTACTAATAATAACAATATATGAAAAAAATTATAAATAAAAGTGTCATTGCAGCAGGCCTTATACTTGGCCTGCTAATAACGCTATTGTCTTGTGAAGACAGTTTTGATAAAAGTGATTTTGAGACAAATGTTCCGGTGAGTGTAATTGCTTTTAGCATCAATGGTGTAATGGGAGCAATAGATCAGAACACAGGGCAAATAGATGTTGTACTGCCTTTTGGGAATGACATTACATCGGTTATACCTCAAATTACATTACCTGAAGGGGCTACCATTAATATTGATATGGGCAGTGCAATAAACTTCACATCGGCAGTAAAATTCAGGGTAGTTAATGGCAATCTTTATAAAGATTATACAGTTAATGCGATAGTATCTAACCCTATAACAAGTTTTAAAATAGGTGAGGTTGCAGGAATAATTAACAACGTAGCAAAAACAATTATCGTTACATTACCTGAGCAAAGGGACCTTACCGCATTACAGCCTGTTATTACTCTGAGCGAGGGCGTAACAATATCACCGGCTTTGGGCACTACAATAGATTTTACCTCTCCGGTAGCTTTTACAGTTACTAACGGGGCTGAAAGCGCGGTATATACTGTAACTGTGACCGTAGCGATACAAGGAATAGAGATCGCCTTTTTAGGAACGGCTTCATCTCGCGAGGGTATAACCAATATGGATGAAAAAGCAGCATGCGACTGGCTTTTTACAAACTATAGCGGCGCAAGATATATCTCCTTTGATGAAATAGCTGCTGGTGCAGATATGAGTACGATTGATGCTATCTGGTGGCACTATGACTCGGATCGAAGCCTTCCACAAACCGCTCTTACCCCTTCGGTTACGACGGCTTTAAGAACTTACCGTACTAACGGCGGTAATTTATTGCTTACTACGTTTGCCTCACAATATGTAGACGCACTTGGCATTGTGCCGGGGGGTAAAGGGCCAAACAATGTCTTTGGCGACCTATTACCGGGTGGTGGTATAGATGCTAATTCATGGGGAATTTCTTTTATGGGGCACGAAGATCACCCTATATTCCAGGGACTGGAAACTTTTCAAACGGGTAAGGCAAATTTACTACAAGGCGGGACTTACAGGCTTAATCATACCGCATGGTGGTTTCTACCCGAATGGGGAGGCTATGGAGACGGTGCCGGATGGAGAAGCCAGACCGGCGGAACCAACCTTGCCAGTGAATCATGGGATGATGCCCTTAATGGCCGCGTAACAATAGCGGAGTGGGGCAGTGAGAACGATGCTAATGTAATCGTAATATCAATGGGTGCGTATGACTGGTATAATGAGGCTGATGCAAGCGGTAACCCAAGCCAGCCCAATTCCTTCATCACCAATATTCACACTCTTACTCAAAACAGTATTAATTACCTCGTAGGTCAATAAATAAATATATGAACTATATAAAAATTATAATGCTTCCGGTGCTGGCAATCGCCCTGCTGTCCTGCCAGGATGATGATAGGTACGTTGGAGGCTCAACATCCGGAGGAGAGTCTGCGCTAAGCAGCTTTTACCCGGTGCCGCCATCGCAATGGATGGGTGCGTCAGACCCATATTTTAGTGCGGGGTATACGGGAGACATAATGCCATATTTTGATAATGGCACCTTCCATATATATTTTCTTCATGACGCCGTTACAAAACCTGCCGGTAAAGGTTTTCATGATATTCATGAATTTACAAGCACAGACCTTGCTAATTTTAAATACGAAGGTCAGGCGATACCGTACGGTACGCAGAGTGAACCGGATTTTGCAGTGGGGACAGGAAGTGTGGTGAAAGCAGGAAATACTTACTATTTTTACTATACAGGGCATAATGGGGTTACATCTTTTATACAGAATAATGCGAGGGAAAGCGTACTATGCGCCACAAGCACAGACCTAAAAAACTGGACGAAAACACAAGGTTTTAAGATAACAGCCCCGGCGGGTTATTATAATTTTGACTTTAGGGATCCGCATGTATTTTTTAATGAAGAAACAGGAAAGTACAATATGATAATGAGCACCCAGACAGAACCTGCAAGAAAAGCAGTGCTGTTGCTTTTTACAAGCACAGATCCTGTTCTAAATAACTGGGAGCCACAAGGGCCTATTTACACCACTACTGCTGAAGATAATTATTTAATGATGGAATGTGCTGATGTATTTAAAATGGGCAACTATTGGTATCTTATGTTCAGCGAAAACTGGAGTGGCAACAAGGGCACGCATTACCGCATGGCTACATCTATAAATGGGCCATGGGTAAAGCCGGCGCATGATATGCTGGATGGTGAATATTTCTATGCGGCAAAAACAGCGTTTGACGGTACCAAGCGTTACGCCTTTGCATGGACGGCACGAAAAGCACCGGAAAGTGATACCGGCGATAAGGTATGGGGTGGCAACATGGTCATACATGAGCTTACTCAAAATAACGACGGAACCCTTGGCGTAAAATCGCCTGATGCGGTTAGCAACCAACTTTTGAAAAATGGAGAGTTGACGATGGATTCTGCAAATAGTAATACGTCGTATAATAACGGTTCCTATATTCTAAATGGCACTACCAATGAAGCTAAGGCTTTATTTACAGCGCCCGGCAAGAAGGCAAAGATAAAAGCGCAAGTTAACTTAAGTAGTGCAGCAGGCTCGGCAGGATTTTTGTTCAATACGGATGAGTCAGGCAATTATTATAAAATTGTATTTGAACCTGCACAAAACCGTATAGCTGCTTATAATTCGGCACAACAGGAAGTTACGCATGTACCATTTGATATGCAAAGCGGTACTGCTTGTAACGTGGAAATAATAACGGAGGGAAGTATTTGCGTTGTATACGTAAATGGAAAGGTGGCGCTGAGCAACCGAATATATGGCAGGGATATGCAAAAATGGGGGCTGATTGCAAATGGTACCACAATGACGGTGACCGGACTTACAGTGGCTAGGCCATAATATATGTATTAAATATTTGAATATGGATAAACTAAAAAATTTGAAGGCTGTGTGCTATGGCGAAGTGCTATGGGACGTTTTTGCTAACGAAAAAAAAATAGGCGGTGCACCATTGAATGTAGCATTGCGCATGCACGCCATGGGATGCGATGCTGCAATGATAAGTTGCGTAGGAAATGACCAAGATGGACAAGACATAATCAATCATATTGAAAAGCAGGGACTCAATACCGGTGGCATTATAAAAACTAAAGATTATCCTACAGGTGTTGTACAGGTTTTTGTAAATGAAAGAGGATCTGCAAGTTATGAAATTAGCTATCCATCTGCATGGGATAAGATTGTGTTAAACGACCATGCCCGTAACCTTGTTAAAGAGGCCGACGTACTTATTTATGGCAGCCTTATTTGCAGGGACGTGGTATCTAAAAATGCGCTTGAGGAGTTAATTGCTTATGATGTCTATAAGGTATTTGATGTAAACCTTCGTAAACCATTTTATTCTATTGCGGTACTGGAAGACTTAATGCACGCTGCTGACTTCGTAAAGTTTAACGACGAAGAGCTTTTAGAGATATCGGCCGGAATGGGATCTTCTCACACTTTACTGGAGGATAATATGGAATTTATGGCGAAGCACGTCAATATAAAAGCGATGTGTGTTACAAAAGGTAAACATGGCGCAACCCTTATGTGGAACGGCGAATTGTACCATAGCAATGGTTACCCAATAACGGTTGCCGATACTGTTGGGGCCGGCGACTCTTTCTTAGCAGCGCTTGTAACGGGTTTACTTTCCGGCGATGAGCCTCAAAGGAGCATAGAAACCGCATGTGCTGTGGGCGCGCTTGTTGCGGGCGAACCGGGTGCAAATCCATACATATCAAAAGAACAGATAGACGAAATTATGTTGAAAGTATAAGATTAAGTTTGGGTAATTTAATTTTAGTTTGGGTTTGGGAGATAGAATATTCTGTCTAAAAAGAGGCTATAATGGCCTCTTTTTATTTATACCATTTTATGATTTAGAAAGAATTAAACAATCACTATAATTTTGTTAACGAGGATATTAACGACTTAGAGATGCCTTACATTAGATTGCCAACCATAATTTACAATGAGAAGTTGGATGTTATTTAGTTTTCAATATTACGTGCTATGGATATAGACTGGAATAAAATATTTATTTACGATCTGGATTGGTCATTTACTGTCGAGATAATAATAAGAACGATATTAATGTTTGCTTTAGTTCTGCTGATGCTTAGGATGTCCGGTAAAAAGGGAGTCCGCCAGCTTAGTATATTTGAAGTTGCGATTATCATAGCTTTAGGATCTGCAGCCGGAGATCCTATGTTTAATGCAGATATGGCTATTGTGCCATCCTTTATCGTGTTCGCAGCCATTTTAGGCTTTTATCGCCTTATAACTTATTTAAGTGCGCGGTTTAAAAAGTTTGAAAGTTTTCTTGAAGGAGACCCTATGTATGTTATTGAGGGTGGCATGTTTAGCCTCGAAGAAAAAATACATCATACTTTTGCAGAAGATGAATTTTTTGCAGAGATGCGGGATGCCGGAATAACGCATGTGGGGCAGGTGGAAACTGCAATTCTTGAGACTAATGGCAAGGTAAGTTTCTTTTTTTATGATGATGATAATGTAAAATATGGCATGCCTGTACTTCCTAAAGCATACCATAAACGTAGTGTGAACATCTCCACTAAGGATTACTATTCCTGTACGTACTGCGGATATACAGAGCAGCGTTCTGAATCCGGCAAATGCGCACGCTGTGAACATGAAGAATGGGTAGCTGCCACCAACACAAGGCGTGTGCCATAAAAAAATTATAAGTAAAGTAGATTACGCGTGATTTAGCTTCGCGCTGCGTTGTCGATAATTTCCTTACTTCGATCAAATTCCTTCGGGGTCATCCCAAAATGTTTCTGAAAATTTCGACCGAAACTTGTCTGCGACTTGTAGCCAACAGTTTCTGCCACTTCATAAATTTTCATGTCGGTAGTTTTAATAAGTTGTGCTGCTTTCTTAAGTCGGCTTAGATTAATAAGCTCGTTAGGAGATAGTTGCGAGATGTCTTTAACGCTACGGTATAATGTAGAGCGACTCATGTTTAATATATCAGCTAATTTGTCTACGCTAAGATCCTGATCTTTCAGGTTATCTTCTATAGCTTTATCCAGTTTAGATAAAAATGTTTTATCTGTAACAGATGTCGCTAAAGACTTGAGGTGGGCAAGTGGCGAACTTGAAAAGTGCCCTAGAACATTCTTTCTGTTTTCTATAAGATTAGAAATTTGAATCAGTAGATAGTCCATCGAAAAGGGTTTGGTAATATAGGCGTCGGCACCAGATTCAAGCCCTTCTATTTTTGCGCTGAGGGCACTTTTGGCGGTTAGAAGTATCACCGGTATATGGCTGGTCGTGTCTGTTTCTTTAATGTGCTTACACAACTCGATCCCGTTTTTCACAGGCATCATAATGTCACTTACAACAAGTTGTATTTCGTGTTTGGTAATCAATTGTATAGCTTCCTCGCCGTTTTTTGCAAGAACAACGTTGTATGACTCTGACAATTCGGAGAAAATAAATTCAGCCAATTCCTTGTTATCTTCGGCCACTAAGATTAGTGGCGCCTGTTTGTCAAAAGTCTTTGTATTACTCTCATTATGGCTTTGCCTGTTTATCAGGGCCGATTTAATATTTGTGAACTCTTCCTTTTGATGTACGGGAAGATTCAGGATGAAGGAGTTCATCTTTGTATCTTTATCGTCAATATATAGGGTTCCATTATGCAGCTCAACTAAAGAATGTGCTAACGATAAACCAATACCCGTTCCGCTGCTTTGCGCATCTGTTGGCAACCTAAAGAAAGGCTCAAATATCTTCGTCCTTAGATTTTGAGGAATCAGTTCGCCATCATTTTTAAATATTACCTGAAAATATTGATCGTTGCTATTCAATTGTACCTGTACTGTTTTTTTTGAATATTTAATAGCATTGCTAAATAAGTTACTCAGAACTTTGCCGAACGCCTCTTCATCTACAAAGGCTAAAACTTCTTCCGCTTCTTTCACCATTTCAAATTCTAAATCCTTATCCTGTATAAGCTGGCTAAATCTTAAATAGGTATCTTCAAGCATTTCGGTAACATTCACCATAATAAAACTAAGCTTAATGTGCTTCATTTCGGCTTTTCTAAAATCCAGCAACTCATTAACAAGATTTAGAAGCCTTGACGTATTCTTCTCCATGATGTTTAAATTTCTGGGAACCTCCGGGGACTGATACTTTTGCTTGAGCAGCTTCTCGAGTGGACTTTTTATGAGAGTTAGTGGTGTTCTAATCTCATGGGCAATGTTTGTGAAAAATTCAATCTTTGCCTGATAGATTTCCTTTTCCTTTTCGTTCTCTAATGCGCCTATACGTAAATTATTTTCGTTTTTTGTATATCTGTGGTAGTATCGCAACACAAAGTATCCAACAACAAGAGCCAGGATAAAGTAAAGGCTATAAGCTATTTTCCCCGCATAAAACGGAGGAAGAATTGTTATAGAAAGCCTGCCATATTTTTTATTCCATTTTCCGTAACTATTTAACGACTTCACTTTAAACGTATAGTCTCCGGGAGGTAACTGAGTGAAATTGACTTCATGATTTTTCCCTAAGGGTATCCATTTGTCATTTAGCCCGTCTATTGTGTACCAGTATTGGGTCATTTCTGTAGACGTATAACCTAATGAGGCAAACTCCAACTGGAAGGATGACTGATCGCTGTTTAAGACTATATTATCTGAAAAGATAATCGATTTTTGAAGTGGAGAATTTTGTTTACCCACGGGCACATCTTCATTGTTAATAAAGATATCTGTAATATAAAGTGGCGGGTGAAATGAACTTTCAATAAAGTTATCCGGATTAAAGCTGATCATGCCTTTAACACTGCCAAAATACATTTCGCCGTTGCTATCCTGAAATGCCGAGCAGTAATTAAACTGATCACTCAGCAGGCCGCTCGACTTCGTAAATACTTTAATTGCAGATGACACAGGGTCAAATTTGATAAGCCCGTTAGAACTGGTAATCCACAGCTTTTTATGACGGTCCTCTAATATCGCGTAAGTAATGTTACTTGGGAACCCATCAGCTTTAGTATAGCGCTTAAACTTCTTTGATTTCGCATTATATAGGTTGAGGCCATTTTCTGTAGTAATCCATAGCCGTTTGCTGCTATCTTCAAATATTCCGTTGATTACGTTACAACTAATACTCGTTGGATTATTATTCTGATAGCGAAAAAATCCTTTAGCCTTGGTTTTTGGATTATAAAAATATAATCCGTCCCAGTACGTGCCTGCCCAAAGCGTTCCTAAATGATCCTCTTTTATATAGGTGTAATGATAAATTTCAGGGAAACCCTCTACCACTTTAAATGAGTCGGTCTCTGTCATGTACTTATGTATACCTGATGACGTTAATACATAAATATCGTTTGACTTAGTTTTATAAATGTAAAATATAAAATCGCTTCTAAGTCCACTTTTGCCTTTGCTATAATGCCGAATTATCGCACCTGTATTTATGTCTATAACATCCAGTCCATGCTCAAATGTACCCACCCATAGTTCGTTACCAACTGAAAGCAACCCGTGAATATTATAATGGGATAATTTTCCCCCATCGACAGATGATGTAAAGCTCTCAAATTTGCCGGTTGTAAGATTTAGCTTATTCAGGCCCGCGTCTTCTGTACCTATCCACAAGTTACCATTCCCGTCCTTTTTAATTTCGCGTACAGCATTACCACTTATTGAATTTTCTCCAACTTTAGGAAAGTATCGTTCTATAGGAGTGTAAGGTTTCGGGTAGTAATTAATACCGCCAAAGTAGGTCCCAATCCAGACACTGCCTTCTTTATCGAGCACAAGAGAATATACAGCATTATCGGTTAATGAGTAAGGGTCACCATAGTTCTTTCTGCAGCGAGTATAAGTATTCTTTTTGATGTTGTATATGTAAACGCCTGATTCGCTGGCTATCCATATCTCATTTTTATCCTTTACCAAAAAGTCGCGAACAAATAATGGGTTTTCACTGTTGGATAAGATAGGTTGTAAAGTATTGAATCTAATATTATAGATAAATGCTCCGTGATCTTTTGTACCAATTAGCAGTTGGCCATCTCCATTGCACGAAATTGCAGTGACGGTTAAAAATTTACTTATCGCACCAAAATCAATATAAAGTTTTTGAAACGAGTTATTTTCAGGTATGTATTTGTAGAGAGCATTCGAAGAGGCTACGTAAACGTTGCCTTGTTTATCAAGACTGATATAATTGACTGTTAGGCGGTCAAATATTTCCGGCTTAGCCCTTTTATCTTTAGTATTAAGTTTATAAAGGCTGCCTCCCGCAATAAACCAAAGATTTCCAGATGCAGAACTTTTTACATCAAGTATCGGAAGATTGAGTGTAGCATCTATTAATTGGAACGACTCGGTTAACTCTTCATATCGAAAGAGCCCCGTATCGGTACCCACCCATATATAGTTATTAAACTCGTAAAGACAGCGTATAAAATTACTTCCAATACTTTTAGAATCAGTTTGTATATGCTGAAATGTTTTAAAGCTATATCCGTCATAGCGGTTAAGCCCATCTTTAGTTCCAAACCACATAAAGCCCTTGCTGTCCTGCAGCATGCAGATAACAGAATTATGGGACAGTCCATCTTCTACCTGCAAATGCCTGAAGGAATAGTTTTGTGCTCCTGAAGTATATCCAATCAGCAGAAATAATAAATATAAATATGATATTTTCATACAATACAAAGTTCGCTAAGGTAACGTTTTCGGAGCTATTCGTATCGTGTCTTTTTTCAACATTTAAGTTCACTCTACATTTTTTAGCGTGTCAAGTGCTTACATGAGACGTTTTGAATAAAAATTGGGACAAATGAGTAGATTACCTTTATGTTAAATTTTTCTACTTTTGAAAACGTTGTAGTTGAAAATATTTAGCGTTGATCCATGCAACAGTTGTTAAATATGTAGTCTAAGATATCATCGATAGCAAACGTTTCTTAATTATCTAAATCTACTATTTGATTATTATTGAAAAATGGTAAATAATTTCGTCTAATCGTACCAACCAAATCTAACACTATCAAAATTTCAAAACGAAATTCTATGAGGACAATTTTACAATGTTTTTTAAACACAAAGTGTCTCCTTTTCCTGGCGATGCTCGTTGTTCAGTACGGGTATTCCCAAGGGGAGGTATCCGGAACTATTACAGGATCTGAAGGAAGCCCCGCGGCCTTTGCTAATGTAATTGTTAAGGGCACAACTAATGGTGTTTCTGCAGATATCGATGGAAAGTATGCCATAGGTGCTGCTGCTGACGCTACATTAGTCTTTTCCAGCGTAGGTTTTGGCTCTCAGGAGGTTCCTGTAAATGGCCAGTCGGTTATTAATGTCACCTTAACAGCCGATGTATCTCAGCTTGAAGAAGTTATTGTTGTGGGCTATGGCACACAGCGAAAGAAAGATTTAACCAGTGCGATATCTGTTGTTGATGCCAGCCAGATCCAAAAACGTCAAAGTATGACAGTTGCCGAAAGCCTGCAGGGGTTAGCAACAGGTGTTAGCGTTCGTGGCGGAGGACAGCCGGGCCAGGAAGCAAGAATTGAAATCAGGGGATTAAAAAACCTTCAAAACTCGAATCCTCTATATGTTATAGATGGTTTAATTACAACTGCAAACCGAGATTTTAACCCCAATGATGTAGAGTCCATCCAAATTCTTAAGGATGCTGCTGCGGCCGCTATATATGGTTCGCGTGCAGCCAACGGTGTTATAATCATTACTACGAAACGCGGAAAGAATGGTCCGCTTAAAATTGAGGCCAGTTCTAAACTTAGTATAACAAGCGTACCCACTTACGACCTTGCGGGGAGGGACGAGTTCATATCACTTACTGATATGGCTTATGACAATGCAGGGAAACCAAGACAAAATTATAACCTTGGTGTAAATACCGACTGGCAGGATGAAGTATTTCGCCTGGGTATGATACAGGATCAAAACGTTAGCTTTTCCGGAGGTGGAGAGAATTCGTCATTCTTTATGTCGGCAAATTACTTTGGTAATGAGGGTACAGTAATAGATACCGACTTCGACAGGGTTTCCTTCAGGGTTAATGCCAGTGGAAAAAAGGGAATCTTTAGCATAGGAGAAAATCTTGCCATCTCTAATTCTAAAGCTAATGAGACAGGAGGGCCTGAAACTATGAGGGGGAACCCTTTTATAGATGTGATTAGAATGTATCCCACAATCCCTGTGCGTGATCCGAGAAATCCCGGCGGCTACGGTTATGGTGAAGAGGGTGTAGCTACTACTTTTGCAGCAAATCCCGTGGCCATTGCAAATCTTATAGACCAAAGAATCGAAAATTTTAGGGTGAGGGGTAATTTATGGGCAGAATTGCAACCCTGGGATTTCCTTAAATATAGATTCAATTTTGGATACGAAACCAGTTTTGATCATTTTGTATATTTAAGAAGAGTGGGTAACTGGACATTAAACCAACCTGCAGACCCCTCTTTAACCAATCAGAACAGGGCACAATCTCAAAACTCGCTATTTGAGCACACGCTTACATTTACAAAAACCTTTGGTAAGCATAATGTTACCCTACTGGCTGGTACAACATATCAAAAGCTTGATTACCAACAGCAAAACGGGCAAAAAAGAAACCTGCTTATAAATCCTAATACCGGTACTTACTTTGATGTTCTCGATGTAGGAGATAATCCGCAGGTAGGGGGCTACAGGAACCAGTCGTCGTTGCTATCCTACCTGGGCAGGCTTGAATACAATTACGATAACCGATATCTTTTAAATGCTGTTATACGTAGGGATGGATCTTCAAAATTCAGCGATGCAAATAAGTGGTCAAGCTTCCCGTCTGTATCATTAGGCTGGAGAATAAATAATGAGTCATTTTTTAAAGTCAAAAATGTAAATGAGCTCAAGTTACGCGTAAGTTACGGCGAACTCGGAAGTGGAAACATAGGAGAATACGAGTACCGCAGCTTTATAAATACATTTGGCGCAGCAGTGTTTGGCCAGGAACAAGGTATACTGCCATCGGCTACACAGGTAAAGCTTTCTAATGCAAACCTTAAATGGGAAACACTTAAGCAGACAAACATTGGTTTTGATTTGGGCATGTTTGAAAACAGGCTTAGTGTAACGGCTGACTATTTTATTGCCAAAACGGAAGACGTATTATTTGGCTTCCCAATTTTATTAAGTACCGGTAATGATGGAGGTAACCCAATTTCTAACGCCGCAACTATAGAAAATAAAGGATTTGAAATTAACCTAGCTTTTAATGACCAGATAGGTGATGACTTTAGCTACAATGCAAGTGTAAACTTTACTTCGTTAAGAAATAAGCTTGTTAGCCTGGGTAATGGGTTAAACGAAAGCTACTCCGGCAATACAGTAACACAGGCGGGACAGCCAGTAGGTATGTGGTACGTGCTGCAAACAGATGGACTGTTCCAGAACCAGGGCGAAATAGACAGCCACGTTAATGCAGCCGGACAGGTTATACAGCCTGATGCAGCCCCCGGAGATATTCGTTACAGGGATGTAAATGGAGACGGACAGATTACTAACGATGATAAAATTGTAGACGGCAGCCCTTGGCCAAAATTTGAAATGGGCTTTAATGCAGGAGCAACATACAAAAATTTCGATTTCTCCATGAACTGGATTGGCTCGTTTGACGCGACTGTTTACAATGGCTATAGCAGTATAGTAGATGTACTAAATGGCGACCATAACTACCGCGCAGGTGTACGACCGTGGACTCCCGAAAACCCTAATACAGATATCCCAAGGGCAAATAATAATACGACACTAAGTAACCGTGGAGACAGCGACCGTTTTCTTGAAGATGGCAGCTTTGCCCGACTTAAGTACATCGGCTTAGGCTACACTTTACCAAAGGATGTTATATCTAAAATAGGTTTCGACAGGGCACGATTAAGTGTATCTGCTCAAAACGTTATAACAATAACTAAATACGGCGGCCTTGATCCGGAATTTGTGAACAACAATATTTTTGAAAGAGGAGTAGATTTTGGTTCGTTCCCTAATGTGCGCACGTTTTCTGTAGGAGTAGAACTTGGGTTTTAATTAAAAAAAATGCAAAAATGAAAAAAATAATATTATACACTACTATTTTAAGTTCACTGCTCTTCCTTAGCTCATGCAACGAAGAAGAACTAAACCTTGAAAGCCCTAATGCGCTGACAACAGATCAGTTTTGGGGCAATCCCGACGATGCAGAAAAAGGGGTAAACTCTATATATGCTATGTTTTATAAGGACGGACTTTGGGCCAGGTGGATGTATTTCCGTATGGACCTCACGTCCGATGAAGGTTTTAGTAAAAGTCCATGGACAGAGTTAGCCGACTGGACCCGATTTAATTATGTAAACTATAACTTTTGGGAAGGTAATTCGGTTACCTACAGAGATACCTACAAAGCAATTTTTCGTTGCAACCAGGTATTAGCAAATGTCCCGGGCATAACATTTACAGATGAAACCCGAAAAGAATCAATATTGGCTGAAGCTAAATTTTTAAGGGCGTTGCATTATTTTTATGCAGCAGAGCTATGGGAAAATATTCCGATAGTTTTAGAGCCGTCGACCCCCAGCGACCTTCCTGCCCAAAAAACAAAGGAAGAAGTATTCGCACAGGTAGAGACAGATCTTAATGAAGCATTTGCTGCATTGCCAGCGTCGTGGAATGCAATGAACACGGGCAGGCCTACTAAGGGTGCTGCTAAAGCAATGCTTGCAAAGCTATACATGCAGCAGCGCAAATGGAATGATGCTAAGGCTGCGTTAGAATATCTTATAGTAGGAGAGGGAGCAACTTATAGCCTGGTTTCTAACTTTAAAGATAACTTTACAGATATTAATGAAAACAATAGTGAGTCTGTTTTCGAAATACAGTTTGGAGACCAACGCCTTGGAGGTACAGATGAAGCTGCTAATGCAGCAGTATCTACAACAAGGGCTCAGTTTTTTGCGCCGCGCAGTATAGGATGGTCAGACGGGCAGGCACGCCATTGGCTGGTAGACCTCTTTAAAGAAGAGCCAAACCAGGCAGGAGGTTTAGATGAGCGCCTTAGGCATACGTTGTTTTATCCGGAATTGGAGGCCGACTTTGGCGATCTTATTTACGGCAGGCATTGGGAATGGGATGCCGACGAAGCATGGTTCCGAAAAGGACAGCGCGATTATTACCGTAATAACGAAGACTATTATGACCAGGTTAATTACAGGCTTATACGATATGCAGATATTTTACTCATGTATGCAGAAGCTTTAAATGAACTGGGCCAGACCGCCGATGCTTACCAATATGTAAACATCGTTAGGGCAAGGGCTTCTATGGCACCTCTTGCAGCAGCTCACCCTGAAATTGGTACAAATCAAGACTTGTTTCTTGCACGACTTAAAAAAGAAAGAGTGCTGGAACTCTGCGGCGAGAGCGTACGTTGGCTCGATCTGAAGAGGTGGGGCGACCTCGAGACTCAGGCCGGGGTAGATGCAATTGCTCAGAGAGATCCCGATTTTAACGGATTTGTGGTAGGTAAGACCATACGTTTACCATTGCCACAAAGTGAGGTTCAAAATAACCCCAACGTACAGCAAAATCCTGGTTATTAATTAATTTACCCAAAGCGGTTTTCTTAAAAAAAACCGCTTTGTTTTTATACAATACGATAAGAATGAAAGCATTAAATATTTACAAAACAATCCCATACTTATTCTTACTGCTAACTGCCTATACAGGTACTTCATGTAAAAACAATGAGAAAAAGGAAACTTTAAATAAAGAGGTTGCGGTCACTAAGCAAGCAGGAAGAACAATATGGACTAAGGATGAGGCTAATAAATGGTATGGTGAACAGCCTTGGCTGGTAGGAGCTAATTTTACCCCCGCTACTGCAATCAACCAGTTTGAAATGTGGCAGGCAGATACGTTCGACCCTGATACGATAGATAAAGAGCTGGGATGGGCCGAAGCTATAGGTATGAATACCATGAGGGTCTATCTGCAAGATCAGCTTTACAAAGACGACCCTAAGGGCACGCTTAAACGCATGGAGCAATATCTTGCTATTGCAGATAAGCATCATATAAAAACACTTTTTGTTTTATTTGACTCCTGTTGGGATCCCTTTCCTGTTTCAGGAAAACAACGCTCCCCTAAGCCTCACGTACACAATTCGGGATGGGTACAAAGCCCGGGCCAGAAAACACTTAAGGACTCGTCACAATATCCTCGTTTAGAAAAATATGTTAAAGAAACTGTGGGCCATTTTAAAAATGATAAAAGGATTTTAGGTTGGGATGTCTGGAACGAGCCTGATAATATGACAGGCGACTCTTACCAGGCGGTAGAGATTGCAAACAAGAAAGAATTAGTATTTAATTTGTTGGGCAAGGTGTTCGAATGGGCAAGGGCAGCCAATCCTTCGCAGCCATTAACATCAGGCGTGTGGCAGGGAGACTGGAGCAATCACGACAAACTGCCGGCTATGCACAAACTTCAATTAGAGCAATCTGATGTAATTACTTTTCATAACTATAGCACACCACAGGAATTTGAAGCGAAAATTAAACAGCTGCAGCGCTATGGTAAACCAATGATATGTACAGAGTATATGGCACGGCCAAACGGCAGCACCTTTGAGGGCTTTTTACCCGTTGCCAAAAAATATAATGTTGGTATGATAAACTGGGGATTAGTAGATGGTAAGACACAGACTAAATACCCATGGGATAGCTGGACAAAAGCCTATACAGCTGAGCCTCCGGTATGGTTTCATGAGGTTTTTCACACAGATGGAACTCCTTATCGGAAGACTGAAACAGATTTCATAAAGAAAATTACTACAGAAGTTAATGCGAAGTAAGAGACCTAATAATGAAAAAATATACTTACATTCTCCTCTTACTATGTAGTGGTTTATTTGCGCAGCAGCCAAACCCACCCGGACAGGTCGCAGCAAATGGGAAAGCACTGCATGAGGCATACCTTTTTGCCCATATGACGCATGAAGATTACGGCAGGCTGTACTATTCTGTAAGCACAGATGGTTTGCATTGGTATCCGCTAAACGATAGCAAGCGGGTTTTTGATGATTATCATGGGCATCCGGACATTGCAAAAGGTCCGGACGGAAAATACTATATGGCTGGCAACAACAGCGATGATGACCATGATATAACCATTTGGACATCGGCTGATCTTGTAACGTGGAAAAAACACAGCACTTATACTCCTAATCTCAAGTCCACACCCGGCTATGCCGAGGCCATGCAGCGTATTGGAGCTCCTAAATTATATTATGATGATCCATCGGGCAAATTTATCGTAACATGGCATACGCCTCATCAGGAAGGAACTAAGGAAGATGGCGAAAGATATTGGGCAAGTCAGAGAACGTTATATGTAATAAGTAAAGACCTAAAAACTTTTGAACGGACTCCCAGGAAGCTGTTTGACTGGAATTTTGGAACTATCGATGTTAGTATTAGAAGAGTAGACGGTAGCTATTACGCAATTTTAAAAGACGAATCTTACCCAACCTTATACTGGACTACAGGAAAAACTGTCAGGATTGCAAAAGCATCTTCCCTTACGGGGCCTTACTCGCTGCCATCTGAACCTTTAAGCCCTAACTTTAGAGAGGCACCTACCCTAATACCCTCGCCAAACGGAAAGGCATGGTACATGTATTACGAACAATATCCCGGTGTATCTTACGGCCTGTCTATAGCAGATAATTTAAACGGTCCGTGGTACCAGGCTTCCGGATATACGTTTCATAGCGACTGGGACAAATATAGCCTGCCTAAAAAAGTAAGGCATGGATGTATGATAACCATATCCCGTGGCGAATACGATCAATTAGTCAAAAAATTTGGAATAGAAAGATAACGCAATGAAAAGAAAGTTACTGCTCGCGGCACTATTTATATGTGCTGCAATGTTCGCACAAAAGAAGACATTTAATAACCCGATATTACCATCCGGTGCAGACCCCTACAGCACCTATCATAACGGTTATTATTACTACACTCATACCCTTGGCAACAAATTGATGCTATGGAAGACAAAAAACCTCGCCGACCTTAAAAACGCAGAAAGTAAACTTGTATGGACTCCACCGGCTGGAACTGCATGGTCTAAAGAAATATGGGCACCGGAATTCCATTTTATAAACAATAAATGGTATGCTTATTTTGCTGCCGACGATGGCGAAAATAAAAACCACAGGATGTATGTTCTCGAAAACACATCGGCAGACCCTTTTACAGGTAAGTGGGAGCTTAAAGGCAAAATAGCTTCAGGCATAGATCGCTGGGCTATAGACGGGGATGTGTTTACCCACAACAACCAAATGTATATGCTATGGGCAGGATGGGAGGGAGACGTTAACGTGCAGCAGAACATATACATTTCTAAAATGTCTAATCCCTGGACATTGACCGGGAATAGGGTATTGATATCTGAACCTACGTATAACTGGGAACGTCAGGGCGACTTAAATGACCCGTCTAATCCGCCACACGTTAGTGTAAACGAGGGTCCACAATTTTTAAAGCATGGCGATGATGTCTTTATTGTGTTTTCATCCAGCGGTTGCTGGACCGATTTTTATAACCTGGGTTTATTGCGCTTAAAAGGCAATGACGTTATGAACCCGCAATCATGGGTTAAAAATCCGGAGCCGGTTTTTACTAAAAATGAAAAAAACAGCGTATATGCCCCCGGACACAATTCGTTTTTTAAATCACCTGATGGAAAAGAAGACTGGATACTGTACCACGCTAACGACAATCCCGGGGAAGGCTGCGGTAATAAAAGGTCTCCGAGAATGCAAAAAATACAATGGAACGAAGATGGTTCTCCAAATTTTGGCGTTCCGGTATCTAACAAAGAGGTTTTGGCTATACCATCAGAATAATTATCTTACTTATGAAAAGAATTTTTGTTTTATTTATATTAGTTATAAGTTTAAGTCTCTCTGCACAAGGCCAGAAATGGTCGAAAGAAAAAGCAGATGAGTGGTATGCCGATCATAAATGGATGAGTGGGGCTAATTTTATTCCGAGCAATGCCATTAATCAACTCGAAATGTGGCAGGAATCAACCTTCGATCCTGCAATTTTAGATAGAGAGTTAGGGTATGCCCAGGGTATTGGGTTTAATACAATGCGTGTATTTTTACACAGTCTTGCATATAAAGCAGATGCAAAAGGGTTTAAAAAGCGTGTAGATAAATATCTTGAGATTGCGACTAAGCACGGTATACGTACAATGTTCGTATTTTTTGATGATTGCTGGAGCCCGGTTGGTGCGATTGGTAAACAGCCCGAACCTAAAACAGGAATTCATAACTCAGGATGGCTGCAGGATCCCGGCTTTCCTGCATCTGTAGACAGGGCTAATGATAAGGAATTGGAAGCGTATGTTAAAGATATACTTACCACTTTTGGGAAAGATAAGAGAATATTGCTTTGGGATTTGTATAACGAGCCGGGCAATAGCGGCAAGGGTGTTAAGAGTGCAGCACTATTAAAGAATGTATTTAAATGGGCGAGAGAAGCAAATCCGTCTCAGCCGCTTTCTTCAGGCTTATGGAAGTGGGACTTTACAGAGCTAAATACGTTTCAGGCTCAGAATTCGGATATCATAACATACCATTTTTATGAAGATATAGAAGGACATCAGCGTATCATAAACCTGCTTAGAACACACGATAGGCCTATGATATGCACGGAATACATGGCACGAACAAAAAATAATAGTTTTTACAACCACATGACACTTTTGAAGAAAGAAAACATTGGAGCTATTAACTGGGGACTTGTAGCCGGTAAGACAAATACTATATTTGCATGGGATACACCTGTGCCTACAGGTGGCGAGCCGGATATATGGTTTCACGATATATTCAGAAAGGATGGCACCCCATACAGGCAGGATGAGGTGAACATAATTAAGAAATTAAACGGGATAAAATAATGAGAACAAATAAAATAATAGCAGCGGCATTGTTTTCGGCTGTGTTTTTAACATCGTGCGAAAAAACTAAAAAGGAGGAGAAAGCAGTTGCTGAAACTACAATAGCAAAGGAAATGGATACTCATCTTAAAATAGAAGATTTTGATACCACGATAGATGGTAAAAAGGTAAGCTTATATTATATAAAAGCAGGGCAAATCACGGTTGCTTTTACAAATTATGGTGCGCGCATAGTTGGGCTGTGGGTTCCGGACAAAAATGGTACAATGACGGATGTTGTTGTAGGCCTGAATAGTGCCAAAGGATTCCAGGATTCTACTGAGCCTTATTTTGGGGCTACAATTGGCCGTGTGGGTAACCGTATCGCAAAAGGAACTTTTAAACTGAATGGTAAGGAATACCACGTTCCTTTAAATAATGATAAGAACAGTTTGCACGGTGGTGTAAAAGGTTTTCAGGGGATAGTTTGGAACGTAGAACAGCCTGATGATAAAACAATTGTCTTTACCTATACTTCTCTTGATGGTGAAGAAGGATTTCCGGGAAAACTTGATGTAAAAGTTACATATAGTGTAGATGATAGCCAGAATCTTAAAATGGATTATGAAGCTATGACTGACAAGAGTACCCCCGTAAATTTAACCAATCACGCATTCTTTAATTTAAACGGAGAGGGAAGTGGTACGGTTTTGAACCATAAAGTAATGATACACGCCGATGCTTATACACCGGTAGATGCCGGATTGATACCTTTTGGTAAACTTGAAAAAGTTACAGGGACGCCATTTGACTTTACAACTTTTCACACCATTGGCGAACGCGTAGAAAGCGATAACGTTCAGCTTAAAAATGGTAAAGGCTATGATCATAACTTTGCCCTGAAAAATGGCGATGAAAAAAAGATGCATGATGCTGCTACCGTAGTAGGCGATAAATCAGGTATTGTAATGAAAGTGGTTACCCAAGAGCCGGGACTACAATTTTATAGTGGCAATTTTATGCAGGGGAAAAATACTTTTAAGAGTGGAGCCAAGGATGACTTTAGGACAGCGTTTGCAATGGAAACCCAACATTTTCCTGACGCTATTAATCAACCGGCATTTGCCCCTATAGTACTGGAGCCTGGCGAAAAGTATCATACCGTATCTGAATATCAATTTAGTGTACAAAAATAATGTGGACGAAATATTTTACTTTCTTATATTTACTGATAGCTGTCACGGCGGTTAATGCCCAAGGCAAAAACCCTTTATTAGCAGACCCGACAATTTTTGAGTATAAAGACGTCTATTACCTGTACGGCACTAAAGGCGACAACACTATTAAGGGAGAAGGTTTTCAGGTTTATACTTCTACCGACCTGAAAAAATGGAAACGTCCGGATAATTCTAATGGTTTTGCCCTGAAAAAGGGGGATGTTTATGGTACAAAAGGTTTTTGGGCACCTCAGGTTTTTGAGCGCGATGGAAAATTTTACATGGCTTATACAGCAAACGAGCAAATAGCAATAGCTGTGGCAGATAGTCCCCTCGGGCCATTTAAAAATGACGGAAAGCCGTTAGCATCGGACGTTAGGCAGATAGATCCCTTCATTTTTTTTGACAACGGAAAAATTTACATGTATCATGTTAGGCTGGAAAATGGCAACAGGATTTTTGTAGCCGAAATGGAAAAAGATCTAAGCGGTATAAAGCCAGGTACCCTTAATGAGTGCATACATGCAACAGAGCCATGGGAAGATACACAAAAAGTTGACTGGACGGTAACCGAAGGGCCAACAGTATCTAAAAAAGGTGATCTTTATTATCTAATTTATTCTGCAAATGATTTTAGGAATAAAGATTATGCCGTGGGGTACGCAACCAGTAAAAGTCCTTCAGGTCCCTGGACAAAAAGTGACAATGACCCAATTATCTCACGCGATAAAATAAAATATCCCGGAACAGGTCATGGTGATGTGTTTTATGATAAGGATGGCGAAATGTTTTACGTGTTCCATACACACTTTTCAGAATCTGAAGTAGCACCACGAAAAACTGCAATCATTCCGTTATCTCTAAAGAATGGAGATTTGAATGTAGCGAAGGGTAAGAACATAATTTGGTTAGTTATATAGTTCAGGTATTTTTATTATGCTCAAAAGGCTGTCTAATTATAATAGGCAGCCTTTTTCTTATATAATATCTATCCAAATACAATTGGCCGTATCACATATTAATCCGGATTATTAATTCAAAATTCTCACGTTACAATAATTGGTCGGGTTTTTGTTTATAATTCACAGTGCGTTAATTATTTGCAAAATCATGGCCCTGTTAAATCCAGCGAATAATTAATGTGCGTATATTTTTGAAAAGGGTTTGTCTATTTTATGATCCTATTAATTAAATAAATAAATCGTAGTAGCTATGGAGCCTAAAAGCTTTTATGAAAGGAAAAGATTTCAAGACTATGACTCTGATGTAAGAGTTCGTTATGAAAAAAATGAAGAACTAAAAAGTTTTGTATTCGCGTTTGCAGCGGCTTGTTTCATTACAGTTGTACTTGTAGTGCTAGATTATCATGAAATAATTTGACCATGATAGAATGCAACCTGTATAATGTATAACTATTTAAATTATACATTATACTCTATCAGTCAGGTTTCGTTCAACGCTGCCGTTAGCCCAGGCTTTTGTGTGGGTTATAAGCCCAGCAACTATTTCGAATAAGCCAAATGCCACATGTGGAATGTAGACTTCCTCTGAAAAACCAAATATCCAAGGGGAGGCAGCGAGCACTATTCCCGACAGTATATCAAGCAAAAGGTGGGTTTTTACAGATAATATTCTAATAATGCCCAACTCATAATTTGTAAATATGCTGTAAATAACAGCCATTACGCCCAGTATCATGAATATTGCCCCTGCCGGCGCAGATGGATCTAAATTAAGAATCCATGGCATTGCAATGAAAAGTGCACCAACAAGGTAGTCAATGCATCCGTGTATTTTTGTGTTTAAAAATCTCATGGTTTTACGTTTGTTTGTTGTTGTAAAGTTCGTCAGAATATAAAACCCTGCATTACATCATTTTGCAGTTTGTTTGCATTCTGATATTATTTTAAAAAAAATGCCCGAATCTCTCCGGGCAATTGTACAAGTTGATGATTACAACGGGTTATCGGGTATAAACATCCCTGCAATACTAAGCACCTGTTCTCTCGTAAGAGGTTCATCAAAAGCTTCTGTTCCGGCAGTTGCAGGAATAGCGGGTCCTCCTGTGTTCCTTATTTGGGCGGTATTTAATCCTGCCTGTGTGGCCATTTCTTCACCAGCATAAACAGGCTGTGCCTGTGGTGGAAGTCCATCTCTGTTACTGCCCAGTATCCAGCCCTTTACGTTGCGAAGCCTTCTTATCTCAGCAGCCTGTCTCGATTCGGTAGCGTGTATTTGTAGTGCTGCCTGTAACAGGTCGGGCTGAGACATCAGGTTAGGCGACTGGCCTTTGTATGCTCTAACGCCGGTATCTTCAAAAGATTGAGACAATGCAAGAAACTGATCGTAGTTGTTAAACGGGTCAAACAACCCTCCTGCTGTATAATCAAATTCCGGTTTTTCGAAATAGTTCGGGCTTCCCGTTCCGCCTAATGCCTGAACAAGGGTGTTTATGTGTCCATATTCGTTGTTAACAATTTTTGTAAAAGAGTCGCGGTCCCTGCCTTCAGGAATAAGTCCGGTGGTATCAAGGCCTGTCTGATAAAATTCAGAGTCAAGATACTCGAGCAAGAGCGCCAATCTCAATACCTCAGTAGGGCTGTTTGTATCGGCTGCAGTTGTTACGGCAGTTGCAGCACCCGTCTTTTCAGGTACGAGCAGTAGTGTAAGCAGTCCGGTAGGCATTGCTGCAAAAAGACTTTTTTTTCCTAATGTGCCTAACTGGCTCAGGCTTTGCCTGCGCGATGCGTTCTGCGTCATCGCACTATCATCCGTGAATGATTCTATAAATTTTATAATATTCATCTTACTTTCAATTTGGTTATTATTACAGGTAGTTAGAAGTAAAGTTAGTGGTGATGTAATTCATCTGTCTTACCTCATTAAGAACTTGGGTTGGCTCCTTTGCCTGACTTTTACCCGTTGTAGGATCTACTACATCATTATTTGCAAAGAAAGCATCGTTAGGGTTTATCAAGCTTCTTATAACCGAAGCATGCCTCGCCTCTACAGATACTATTTTCCCCGCCAGAGTAAGATTGTCAGCGTCTTTAAGGTATTTGCCCGCACCATTGTAAGCGGCAACCCCTGTATCTTCCAGCATCCTGGCAACGTCAAGCACTTTGTTTCTGTCGCCAAAGTTTAGTGAGCCGTAATCAAAATTTAAGTTAGGCAATACCTGTTGCTGATTGTTGTTGACTTTAGTGTTTATGGCTTGTTTCAGCACCTCCCGGTGAATAACTTCATGGTTGTACAAATCTACAAGTACAGCCTGCTCATCAGCATTAAAAATAGAGGTGAAGGTACTGCCGTTTACCACACGTGTGTAAAAATCGGCCTCTAATTGTTCAAGAGCATAGGCGTAGGTAATGATGCCAATATCACCCCCGCCAAGGTCGAACACTCCATTTCTCATACCGGGCATCTGATTGCTGTTGTCAATCATGCCGTTGTCGTCGTCGTCACTACAGCCGGCGAGTAATAACCCGGTACCTGCCATAGCGAGTCCGCTGATCTTTAAGAAGCTGCGCCTGTTAGTAAGGCCCGAAGAAACTTCTTTAACTTGCAATGTTTTTTTCATGTCGTTAAATTTAGAATTTGAATATTCTCAAAGTTAAAACGACTTTCAGCAGTGTAGTGTTAACAATCCAAGGCGTTTAACGCGCAGCTGTTAAAAATATTAACGCTTGTGCGCCTCCAATTTACTTAAATATATATCCCGGTAAATTTGTTAAATACATCATCAACATACCTGCATCCGGTTATTAAAGTTTAATATATATTTAACTTATCATTTTAAAATAATTAAAAGAATTTGTAAGATAAAGAGTATTTAACAAATCGCATCAGCTAAATTTTAGTAGTCTCTGCTGTAGGAAATATTGCGATTTAGGGCGGAGCGGACTGAGCGTCAGATAAATATTTTTTATAATTATGTCACTGTTGTTATATTAGCAAATATTTAAAACAATAGAAAAACATAAATTGTAATTTTAGAATACCGCACATAGTAATTTTCTAATAATATCAAATGAGGAATATAATCGTAATAGGCGCATCGGCTGGTGGCATTGCTGCTATCAATACCGTTATCTCCGGTATATCGCCAACAATAAACGCTGCAATCTTAATTGTAACACATTTATCGCGGAAATCAAACGCAGAAAACATTGCCAATATCCTGCAGAGGCACACCTCGCTGCCTTGCCAGGTTGCCGTTGACAATACAGTAATAGTACCGGGCAATATTTACCTCGCACCACAGGATCATCATTTAATGGTAAGCGACGGTATGATTAAAACCAATCAGGGAGCACATGAAAATAAGTACAGGCCCAGTATTGACGTTTTGTTTCGATCAGTCGCTGTGAATTATGGTAACAGTGCAATAGGAGTTATTTTAACAGGCATGTTAGAAGACGGTACATCTGGCATGTGGGCGATAAAAAATTGTGGCGGAATTTGCATAGTTCAGGATCCTCTGGATGCAGAGTTCCCGGATATGCCCCGCAGCGTACTGAATAAAATAACTGTTGATTATAACGTTGAAGTCAGCAAAATTCCGGCAGTGCTGGAGGAGATATTAAATAAGCCATTGCCTGAATATAAGCCTATACCTAATGAGTTGCGTATTGAAGCTAATATAACACAAAAAATGATGAGCCATATAAACGACTTGAAAAGCATTGCAGACCATAGCGATTTTATATGTCCTGATTGTGGAGGTGGCTTGTGGGCTGTAAAAAATGACCCTATGCATCGCTACCGATGTCATACCGGGCACGTTTACAACGAAAAAGTGCTTAACGAAATTCAGGATGAAAAGATTGAAGAGTCAATTTGGGTATCTGTACGGATGCTCGAAGAGAAGTTAAATCTTTTAAAATTAATGGAAAAGCGTAATAGTGAAGAAAGCAGCGGGAATCGTTCTGTATATTACCAAAAGCGGGAGCAGGACATATCCATTCATATTGAGCGGCTTAAAAAATTACTGGTAACATTACACAAAGACCTTAATGATCCTAATTTAGATTAGCCATATCAGGGAAATGTAATAAAGGATACAACGTGTTTGTAAAAAGATGTAAAACAGTTTGGCATCAGGATTTTTAACTTAGAAAGTTGAAAATAATGCAATTCTATAGCAAACACATCACTATGAATAAGATTGTTTATGCAGCAATAGCAACAGGTATATTAATGGCATCCTGTCAAAGCAAAGAGGAAAAATCGGCACAGGGAGCAGTTGACAGGTATGTAATATTTGTAGATTCTGTTAACAAAGCAAAATATGATAAGCGCAAAGAGCGATGGGATTTCATTGAAGCAGAGCATAAACGTAAAAGAAATGATGCCGAAGCTGCCCTGCCTGTATTTAAGGCCGGTAAACAGGAAAAGCAACGTAAACGCATTAATGACAGGGATGCAAAATATGAAGGGATAAAAGTTTCTGTAAAAGAATAGCTGACTAATCTACCCTCATTTAATTGCTATACTATGCATTCTCAATATCTATACGGTAAAACAGCCTGCCCTTGTAATTCGGGTATGGTTTTTAGTGAATGCTGCGGCCAAAATCCCGGTGCCGAATATCTCGAAATGCTAGAATTTGTTAAAAAATTCGATACTGTGACACCGCTCTACCGTGTTTTTAACGAACGCGAACACGCAGACAAATTTTATAATGGCCAGGTAAGGGTAAGCACCCTGGAGCATTGCCGTAACCTGGAAAATAAACAGGCAAGAGACAGGAAAGAGGGCGTTGCGGTTGTGGGCATGGAGAGCTCCGAACAGGATACGGTTACCGAAAATGTGTTCAGGAATAGCTCTTATGATACATTATCGATCCAACAGCCGGAACTGCCACTTGTGCATTTAGGAAATAATACGCTTAAGCTGGAAAATGCTTATGTAATTTGCCTCTCTACAGCTTATAACACCTACATGAAAAAAGTTTTTGGAGAGTTTTGTATAAAGATAAAAAATCCTGCAGCCTTTTTTTATCTTTTAGATGCGGTTATGCGCAGGCTCGAACTCATTGCTGATATTCAGCCGGGGCCTATTATTTATGATAACAGAGTTTTTCTGAATTTGAATGTCATGAGCACCTTAGTTGGTATTGGCTTTTACAAAGAAGAAAAATATGCCGGCGAGAATGAATATAGGGTGAGACTATTACCCTTAATGCAGGATATAGAACCTATTGTAGTCGAAATACTTAACATGGATAACATTTGCGAAAAAATGTATTAGAATAGTATTAGTTTGGTAAAGGTGGCATGCTTATGTAGTTTGCGTATGTAACCATTGGAGTAAATAGTGTAAAAGTTATTATTAAATATTGCTTAACTTGATAAGTAAGACGTATTATATGAATATCCTCAAAAAGAACTTGACGAATAGACTTTCAAAATAGTGCCGAAGCAAATTAAAAAATATTTACTATGGAAAATGAAATGAAACAAAGCGATGATAACCACATTATCCCTATGACCTCAATCTCTGCAAGTAAAGGGAGAGAAGTTAAACCTGATGTCTATTACTATACCAACCAGATAGTAAACCTCATTTTTTTGGGAGACCCAAAATTGGGGAAATGGGTATTGGTCGATGCCGGGATGCCCAAATCGGGCAGTGCAATTATTGCAGCCGCCGAGGAACGTTTTGGCAAAGACACAAAGCCTATGGCTATTATTCTTACCCATGGGCATTTTGACCATGTGGGTAGTATAGTGCATTTGCTTGAAGAGTGGAGAGGTGTTCCCGTTTATGCGCATACGCTGGAGTTTCCTTTCTTAACAGGCAAAGAGGCATATCCTGAACCCGACCCCGGAGTAGAGGGCGGCGGGATGCTCGCAAAAATATCTAAAATTTACCCTCACGAGCCTATTAATATAGAGCCTGTTCTGCTACCACTACCTACAGATGGTACTGTACCAAACCTGCCGGGCTGGGAGTGGTATCATACGCCCGGGCACTCTCCGGGCCACGTTTCATTATTTAGGGATAGTGACAGGACACTTATTGCCGGCGATGCCTTTGTAACTGTAGAGCAGGATTCGTTTTATAAAGTACTTGTGCAGAAAGAAGAGGTAAAGGGCCCTCCTCCTTATTTAACTACTAATTGGACTCTCGCGCGCGAATCTGTGCGTAAACTGCATGTATTACAGCCGGAACTGGCAATAACAGGCCATGGTACCCACATGGAAGGGGAGGAACTGCAAAAAGGTCTTCATAAACTTGCAGTAGAATTTGACGAGATTGCTCTGCCAAAATATGGAAAATATGTAAAGGAAAGTGATAGCGAAGGAAGCATAGACAGTATACATTGAATATAAATAAGCAATAAAATCCCCAATAGCGATATTGGGGATTTTATTAAATTATGTAATACTAATGAGAATTTGGGTGTTTACAAAGTTTCCAATAATCAAATATTGTTTTCATGATAGTCTCAGTCTCTCTTGTATCCATGCCCTTTTTAAAAAATCCCTGCACCGTCATCTCCGTAAATGCATCGTTTACATCTCGTTGATTAGCAGCGGTAGAATAAAATATAAAAGGAATGCTTCTGGTTCTTAGCTTTGGAGTAGAATCTATTGCACGCTTAAATTCCAGGCCGTTTTTTCCGGGCAGGTTAATATCAGAAAAGATTATAAAAAGCGGGCGGGTAGTAGTTAAAAGAAAATTTAAAGCATCATCTGTATTATCAAACCAGGCTATATCATTTTTAACTCCAATCTTTTTGAATATACCTGATAAAAATACCTGGTCATCAAGATCATCTTCAACTATCACTAACATTCCTGATTTTGCCATAATAACTAATAATTTAAACAAATATAGGAATTTACGAGTACATATCTAAAATATAAATTGATGTTAATAGCATAAACAGTTTGTTTAGCATTATTAAAATTAGTTATTTGATTTATAACATTTTACGTAAAACGGTGTAAAATAATGTTAAACAGTTAACATAAATTTTAACATAATTTGTTATACTTTTGCTAATTACTATTTAAATGTTTTACTACGTTTAAATTAGTCATAATTTAGTACTGTAACCAACACACACCTTCACCATGGACATATTTATTAAATATAATTACGAGCGAACCTATCAGGTACTGATTAGAGAGCAGTTAGAGAGGCACGAGATAGATTTTGACCTTACCAATTCCGGCTGTATAACGCTGGACAATAAAATTTGCAGGGAAAAATACGATAGCTTGGTCAAGTCGCTTAAACACTACGGTATTGATATCGTAGACAACCAAAAGGTAATAATAGTACAGAAAATCAAAGATGTCGTGAGAAAAATGCTGCATGCAGATAATGGTATGCCCCTTGTTAAAATATCCACGTATCTGTCTGAACAGCTTAATGAAAATTATAGATCATTATCATCATTATTTAGCGAAGTTTGCCATATATCTATAGAGAGCTTTATAATATTCCATAAGATTGAATTAGTTAAGCAGTTATTATTAACTGATAAACTAACCCTGACAGAGATATCGCACAGACTTCAATACAGCAGCGTGGCACATTTATCCAACCAGTTTAAAAATATAACAGGTTTTAGCCCTTCGGTTTTCCAGAAGATAACCATGACAAAAAGGGCACAGCTTAATTAAACTAATCTGAATACATATGCAACACGAAAAATTACATATTATATTAGCAGAAGATGATAAAGATGACCAGTTATTTTTTAAAAGCGCTTTTAAGGATTTAAAGTTGGATTATAGCTTGTCAATCTGCAATGATGGGATCGAGTTGATGGATTACCTTAACGCCAATTCTGAAACTCCGCATATCATATTTCTTGATTTAAGCATGCCGGGAAAAAACGGATTAGAATGTTTAAAAGAAATACGGGCCAACGTAAAGTACAGGGATTCTGCCATAGCGATTTACACCAGCCTTGCATCGAGCGAAAACCATGAAGAATCGTTTATAAGGGGTGCTAACATCTTTATAAAAAAGCCTCGTGAACTAAGCGAATTAAAAAAGATTCTGCTTGAAGTTATCTACATAAACTGGCAGTATGTAAGCGACGGGCTCAACAAGGAGAATTTTATGATAAATTATTAAGGGGATTTTTCAATCCCCTTTTTTTTATACCTATAACGGAAAATAAACATTAAAAGCCGAACCGGAGCCTAACGTACTCTCTGCCGTGATAAAGCCTTTGTGCTGTACCATTATTTTTTTACAGATGGCCAGCCCAATGCCAGAACCTTCGTATTTATCTTTTGTGTGAAGTCGCATAAACGGTTCAAAAATACGCTTTGAATCCATTTGAGAAAAACCAATGCCATTATCTGTAATTCTTATTTTACAGTAACTGCGTTGTAAATCACCGCCTACCTTAGCAATTTCGTTACTCTTAGGTACAGAATAGCTTATTGTAATTTCAGGCGGTACATCAGGCTTGCTGTATTTTATAGAGTTACTTATTATATTAATAAAAAGCTGGTATACAAGAGTAGGTATGACCTGCAAATGCGGGATATTAGCAGTTTTAAAGACGGCATTTTTAGCATCTGCGATCTCTTTAAGTTCTATAAAAACATCATGAATAAGTTGTGTAACATCGGTTTCCTCAAGCTCATTATCATTTGCTTTGCCTACGTGAGAATAATGCAAAAGGTCGTCTATAAGCTGCTGCATACGCGAAGTAGATACCAGTATACGATCTACGTACATACCTGAGTCTTCCGAAAGGGTGGTACCATCATCTTCCACAATCAGCTTGCTAAACGTGTAAATTTTACGCAGTGGCTCCTGTAAATCATGACTGGCTACATAGCTAAACGATGTCAGCTCCCTGTTGTTTTCTTCAAGCTCCCTGTTATTCTGTAATAACGACATATTCGCTGCCCTTATATCAGAAATGTCTTCGAGTGCTATCAGTATTAATTGTTCATTTAAATTATCGTTAATAATAGGGCGTATGTTTACCAATATTGTCCTGGTACCCATATCCGGTACACTAAGGGTAATTTCTATGTCTTCGAGTTTTATCCTGTCAGGCAGCACGCGGGATACTTTGTCTTTGAATTCATCTGTATTCCAGGTTCCTTGTATTGTGTCGAATACAACCCTTCCTTCAATTTCCTGCTCGGATGTTTTAAAATATTTATAGAAGGCTGCATTGGCGCTTCTTACCCTCAGTTTACTATTTAGTACAACTAAAGGTTCGCGTATTGTTTCGATTATTGCTTCAGAATACAGTCGCGACATAGATAGCTGTGCCTGCCTGTCCATCAGCTCATCGTTAACGGTAATCAATTCTTCATTGTTAGACTGAAGTTCCTCGGCAGATGTTTCCAGTTCTTCATTAAGTGTTTGCAGTTCCTCACTATTACTAAGCAATTCTTCATTTGCACTTTGTAACTCTTCGTTGGCTACTTCCTGATCTTCAGAAACTTTTCTTATATCGTCGCGCATTTGTTCAATCTCTGCCTCAAGCTGTTTAATACGGAGGCTCTCCTCGCTTTTACGCTGGCGTGCGCTCATTTTTTGCACTACAACCGGATTAGACTGCTGGAAAAGTATTAAGTAATAATTGTCTACTTCATTATCTCCTAATGGTACGACTTCAAAATTAACTTTGTAATCTTTACCTTTAAGTGGCACATTTTCTTTCTTTACTCGCTGATGGGTATTTTTACATTTAACAATGGCAGTTCTTAACTCGAATACAATTCCCTCACGCGCCATCTTATACAAGTTAAAATTAGGCTTTCCGGGCTGTTGTATAAGAAAGGGTTCTGTATTTGCGTGAAAGTGCAGTATCTCTTTGTTTTCATCTATTATTACAGCCGCGGGCGTAAAATCAGAAAACAAAACTTCTTTCGCCAGCTTAAAAAAGTCGGGTTCCAAGGAAGTCTTTTTTTGTAACGCCTGTGGTTTCCCGGGAACTATCTTTTCAGAACGTTCCACACCCATGGCAATAAAATTATCGCTGGTGTTACGGCGCAAAAATATTTTATGGTTTTTAATGAGAGGTTCAAATAGTGCAGGCACCGTTGCAGTTGTCTCAGATTTGCCTAAAAACAGTACACCTTGCTCCCGCAAAGAGTAATGGAATGTGTTTAGGGCTTTTTTTTGTAAAAATGGGTCCAGGTAAATAAGTACATTCCTGCACGATATAAGATCCATCTTTGCAAATGGAGGGTCTTTTACAAAGTTGTGTACTGCAAATACACACATGTCGCGCACCTCTTTATTAACATGGTATAAGCTTTCAATTTTTGTAAAATATTTACGCAGTCTTCTTTCAGATACATTTTGTACCTCCTGGCGGGTGTAAATACCCGTACGGGCCTTATTTATTACATTTTCAGAAAGATCTGACGCAAAAATCTGAACCTTCATGTCAGATAGCTGGTCCCCAAGATATTCATGAAGGCAAATGGCGATTGAGTATGCCTCTTCTCCTGTAGAGCATCCCGCCACCCACATTCTTATAGACCCTTCCGGGGATTTGTTTTGCATAATATGCGGCAGCACTGTCTCGGGCAACGTTGCAAAAATCTTGCTGTCCCTAAAAAAGTAGCTTACCGGTATAAGTACATCATTAAAAAGGGCGTCCTGCTCGCTAACGTTGTTACGCAAAAGGTTATAGTAAGCATCCGGGCTATGCATTTTTGTGATAACCATGCGCCTCGCTATCCTACGGCGTATTGTAGGCTGCTTGTAATGCGAAAAGTCGTGCCCGGTCCTATATTTTAAAACCCTTATTATTTGTTTAAAATTATCATCGTCCGATTTTTGAAGGTTCAGGTCTAAATCGGTATAGGCATGGCTACTTTCGTATGCGAGGTCAATATTTAGCAAGTGTGCAGGTATTTCTTCTGCTTCGAGTACAAAATCGGCAGCGCCTGCGCGAATAGCACTAAGCGGCATCCCGTCGAATGCAGCAGATTCAGGATTTTGCACAAAAGTAGAACCGCCGCGTTCCTTAATGGTCATTAGGCCAATGGTACCATCATAACCTGTACCCGATAGCACCACGCCACGGGAGAACCCATGGTGCACATCGGCCAGCGAGTTAAAAAAAATGTCGATTGGCATAGGGGTACTATTGCCCAGCTCCCGGGCCTCAAGCCTGAGTTTACCATCATATGCCGTTAATATTTTGTTCTCCGGAATAATGTATATATTATCGGGAGCTAAATTTATATCATCGGTAATTTCATGTACTGGTATCTGTGTCTCCCTTGCCAGTATTTCGGGCAGCAGGCTTTCATGGGCAGGGGCAAGGTGCTGTACAAGCACATAGGCCATACCTGATTTTACAGGAACATTTTGCAATAGTTTTTTAAATGCATCAAGCCCTCCTGCTGATGCGCCTATACCTACCACCGGAAAATTTATAGTACTTGTATTTTCCTTATTCTTATTTTGAGCCATTTTGTTTTTGTTGTCGACAGTCAAATGTACGGGTTATTTATAATTTAAAAAACTGTGCAAAAAGTGCATTAAGGTAAATGTAATTGAATTTAAATATAATAAAAATTTAAAATACTAATAATCAGGGTGTTAATATATTATAAAAGATAACTATAGGATCTATGTAATTATGCTTTTAGTAATTATGTAAGATCGAATCATAAATATGTAAGAGATTAGCCGTAATTAAATAACTTGTTAACTTAACAAATAGTATGCTGCTAACGCGTTGTATACAAATGTTGTAACTACAAAGTGTAATCGTGTAAGCATAAGAGTTATTAATTGGCGAAATTTGATAAATAACATAAAAACCACGATTATGAAAAATTTAAAAAGAACGGCTTTAGGGCTTGCTATTGCTTTAAGCCTTTCTCTTGCAACATCATGCAAAGATAACGCGAGCCAGGGTAGCGAAAATACAACAGGATCAGAAACCGGCACAGAGACTGAGAGCGATTACAACGGCACGAGTACAGAAAGTGCTACAGGTACAAGTGCAACCGATTCGGTAACGGGAGGCACTGGTACATCAGGATCTGGTACAGGCACAGGCACTTCTGATTCAGGAAGCGGTACAGGTACTTCAGGCTCTGGTACAGGTACAGGAACGTCAGGTTCAGGTAGCGGAACAGGAACAGGTAGCGGAAGCGGCACCGGAACGGGTACAGGTACTGGCGGTACAGGTACAGGTACAGGAACATCAGGTTCAGGCTCAGGCACAACAGGGCCGCAGTAAAGAGCATTTTACTCAATTATATTTGTTACTTTTTTTTTATTGCCGGAACCTGTAAGGTTCCGGCTTTTTTTATTTACATCAGTCTATAAATAGACTAGCAGCCCATCAGGCGTATCCATTTGTAATATAAATGTAAAATCGTGCAAGTGTTTCTTTAAATAATTAATGAACTTTGAGTAAAACGCTGTTTAAATTAATTAAAAAAACAAGACAATATGTTAGCAATGAACTATAGGGGGCCCTTTAGAGTAAGGGCAGACCATAAACCCTTACCCGAAATTTTGCATCCCGGCGATGCTATTGTGCGTGTGTTACGATCGTGTATTTGTGGGTCAGACCTGCACCTTTATCATGGCCTTGTACCCGATACCCGCACCGGATCGACTTTTGGCCACGAGTTCATTGGAGAAGTTGTAGAGATAGGCTCATCTGTACAAAACGTGCAAATAGGAGATAAGGTTATGGTGCCTTTTAACATTGCCTGTGGTAAGTGTGCTTTCTGCCGCCAGGAACTGTATGGCAATTGCCATGAATCGAACCCGGAAGCTACAGCGGTTGGGGGCATTTTTGGCTATTCGCACACTGCCGGGGGATATGACGGCGGCCAGGCAGAGTACGTTCGTGTACCGTATGCCGATGTAGGACCCACTGTAATACCGGACTGGATGGATGATGATGATGCCGTACTACTTACAGATGTGGTGCCCACGGCTTATCAGGCTGCAGAGATGGGCGGTATACAACCGGGAGATACTGTTGTGATATTTGGTGCCGGGCCTATTGGTATCATGGCTGCTAAATGTTCTTGGTTATTTGGTGCCGGACGTGTAATACTTATTGACCAGTTGGATTACCGACTTGAATTCGCCGAAACCTATGCTCAATGCGAAGTGTATAACTTTAACTTTATAGGCGATCCCGTAGTGTTTATAAAAACAATGACCGACTCATTAGGAGCAGATGTTTGTATAGACGCTGTGGGATGTGAAGCTGCAGGCAATACTATGAACACTATACTTGGCAGGAAGACATTGTTACAGGGCGGATCTACCACGGCACTTCACTGGGCTATTAACTCTGTAAAAAAAGGAGGTATAGTATCTATTGTTGGTGTTTATGGCCCTACAGATGCTTTAGTGCCTATAGGTAATGTTGTTAACAAAGGTATTACCATTCGTGCTAACCAGGCATCGGTTAAAAGGCTATTGCCAAGGCTAATAGAACACGTTAAAAATGGTGTTCTAAACCCTAAGGAACTTATAACCCACAGGATTCCGCTTGAAGAAGTTGCCGAAGGGTACCATATATTCTCAGCCAAATTAGATAATTGTATTAAACCGGTGCTTATTCCGCCATCTGTAAGAAGTTAATATTATTTATTATGAAAAAACCAAAGATCACATTAACGGATGAAACCAGTCCATCAGATTTTAAAAATATCAGGGGTGGCGACCATAGCCATATAAAAGGTTGGGGTATTGATGCAGACCCTAAAAACGATCCTACCTATCCTATGAAAAATCGTACGGATGAAGAGCAAAACGGGTACACATGGGAGCGCCCGGAGCAACAGCAGGACGATGTAGAAATTTTAAAATCGGTTGAACGGCCTAATCTGACAGCCGTGTTTGGAACATCGTCGCCTCCATCAGGATTGAGCGGCGCTATACGCAGGGTGGCCTATAAGTACAGCGAGTCGAGCTACGGCCGTTGGCTACCTCTTATCCTTGCCGACAGGATAGGCGCAGTTGAAGGAGTTATAGAAGATGTAGCCCGCGGACATATACCAAACATCTTTGCTGAACGCGGATGGACTGCTGAATGGAAATACAACCGCAAAAATTTTGTTACTAAAGTAGCTGTAGGTGCTGCGGTTACTACGGCAGTAATTGTGTTGCTGTCTATGCGCAACAAAAATAAAAAATCAGTTAGGTAACAGTACAAGCTTATTGATATTAAAGTACAGCACTGTTTACAGTGCTGTATGTTTTTAGAGAGATCTATAAACCTTTTATTAAGGCTAAAACAAAGTGTCATTGCTGTAACTTAATTCAGGAAACAATTATCATCAATAAAAATAATCAACAATGGCCATTAAAGGAAAACTCGTAATTATTGGCGGCGCAGAAGACAAAGGAGAAAAATCTAAAACTAAGATTAATAATTTTTATGAAAACGGGATACTTAAGCGAATACTCGATGAAGCCCGCCTGCATGAAAAATCACGTATCGAAATATTGCCTACAGCATCGGGCGTGCCTAAAGAGTCCGGTAACGACTATATTAAAGCTTTTGGTAAATTAAACGCAGTTAACACAGGCGTACTTAATATAAAAACGCGTGAAGATGCTGAAGATCCCGAAATGCTGGACAGGTTAAGAAAAGCCGATGTGCTGTTAGTAACCGGAGGCGACCAGATGCGGCTTACCACAATTTTAGGAGGAACAAAGTTCCTGGATCTACTGCAGGAAAAATACCATAAGGAAGATTTTATTTATGCCGGTACCTCTGCAGGTGCGGCAGCTGCATCAAATAATATTGTAACCGAGGGTCAAAGTGAAAATGCCCTTTTAAAAGGTGGTGTAAAGATGGCAAGTGGGCTGGCCCTGATAAATGACGTGGTTATAGATACTCATTTTGTAAGCAGGGGCAGGATAGGCAGGATATTCCAGATCGTAGTTACCAACCCGAGACTGTTTGGGGTTGGGCTCGAAGAAAATGCTGCGTTGCTTATTACGAATAATAGCAAAGTCGAAGCAATTGGCCCGGCTATGACAGTACTTGTTGATGGGCGTTCCATTAAAGATTCAAATTTTAATGATAGTGATACCGGAGAATCATTGTCTATAGAAGGTATAACCGTACATGTTATGAGTAAATATGATATTTATGATTTAAACTCTCACAAACTAACTATAGACCACTCTAATAGAAGCGATGAGTAACTTATATTAAACAGTAATACAAATGAAAAAAGAAGAGATACACCTGGATGATATTAGGCGCATCCTTTTTGGATCTGCTCCCCCCGAATTTCTTATAGAGGTGTTTATACGCACTGTAATTTTGTACTTATTTTTAGTATTAATTGTTCGTTTGTTAGGTAAGCGCACCAATGCCCAGCTTACCATTACTGAGCGGGCAGTTTTTATTACACTGGGGGCAATTGTAGCCATGCCCATGCAGGGCCCGCCAACAGGCATACTTATAGGTATTGTAATACTTATATGCATACTGTTTTTTCAGCGCACCCTTACACTCACTTTTTTTTACAGCGGCAAATGGGAAGAGCTTATGCAGGGCCGTACCAGACTTATTGTAAAAGACTCTGTAATAATGGTAGATGAATTAAAGAACCTTAAAATTTCACAGAAACTTTTATTCGAAGAGCTGCGGAATGAGAACATCCGACATCTGGGGCAAGTCAAAAGGGTGTACCTTGAAGGATGTGGCACTTATAGTATTTATAAAAATGAAGAGATTGTACCCGGCCTTTCCGTACTTCCAAATGACGATTCTAAAACCATTGGTGAGAAAGGTACCGAAAACAGCGTTTGCACTAACTGCGGGACATTACGGCATAATGATAAAAGTGGTGCATGCCTTAACTGCAATAATACCAGATGGACACAACCTTCTAAAAACTAAGTTATGAAACCGGATGATATAAAGATTAACGACTGGATGAGGATACTGTTTGGCGATGCGCCCTACGAATTCATGATAGAGGTAGTGATACGTATCCTATTTATTTATATTTTGCTTGTGGTCTCTATGCGCCTTATGGGCAGGAGAATGGAGGCAATGTCTACCAGGAACGAATTAATAGCAATGGTATCGTTAGCAGCAGCTATCGGGGTGCCTATGTTAAGCCCGGACAGAGGGTTGCTGCCCGCAGTGGTAATTGCAATAGTGGTAATAGGTATACAGCATTTAATTGCATGGCTAACTACTAAAAGCCCCAAAAATGAGCTGATATTGATAGGTGATGTATCTACATTGGTAATGGATGGTCGATTACAAACATCCGATATGCAGCGAAACAGGATTACCCGCGAAAGATTATTGTCACAGCTACGTTCAGAATCGATAATAAATCTGGCAACCGTAGAGCGTATGTATATGGAATCTAACGGGGAATTCACAACGCTTATCTACGATGATGAGGTGGATCGTAAAGGTTTATGTGTGCTGCCCGAATTTGACAGCGAGTATAGAAAAGAGTTTAAGTATGCCGATGACGCCTTTGCGTGCAAAAGCTGTGGAAATGTAATTGATAAAAAGCCATCTGAGGGTAACAAATGCTCGGCTTGTGGAGCCAACGATTGGGAAAGGGCAATTATAAGTAACAAATAACTCCTGACCCAAACGAAAGCTAAAACGCTGTTAATTACGGTTAATAGCATGGTGTAAATTAGAGTAGCTCTGGCTGTATTAAAATATAAATCCTGCAATGCGTTGCTTACGTCTATGCGGGATTTTTTATTATTAAATGCATTTTGCTGTCGTAATTATACCGAAGCTACTTTACAACCTGTTATTACACATTAAATTGAAGCTTTCGGAATAAGCAAATAAAAACCGCTGTATTCATATTATCTAAATACAGCGGTATAAATAATTAGCTATTTAATGGTGTTACGAGGTAAGCGCAACGAATATTGCCTGGGTATTTTCTTTATCATTTGCGGTTTCAAAGGCCTTATTAATTTCTGTGAGCGGAAAACTGTGCGTGATTAATTTCTTAGCGTTCAATTTCCCGTTAGCTACTAAGTCAAGGCACATTTGCATTTCCGGATAGATATCCCAGTACGAATAGCTGGCGCTCGATATGAGCTGAATTTCTCCCATTTGTATGCGTTGCCATTCTAATGGTATTGTTGTTACACCAGTATCAAACCCTCCTACAATAACTACTCTCCCGCCAATTCTGGCATAAGAGGTAGCCTGTGGCAGGGTAGTATGCATAGATTCTCCACCAGCGCATTCAAAAACTATATCTGCACCACGGTTATTTGTAAATTCCATTAGCTTGGCATAACCGTCGTCGCTACTAACGTTGACGACAACATCGGCACCTAATTCCTTAGCTACCTTAAGCGACGAGTCTACAACATCAAATATAATTACATCGGCACCACTGATTTTAGCGAGCTGCAACTGTCCCAGCCCAATAGGTCCGGCACCAATAACAGCCACCTTATCATTTATTTTAAGCCCGCTAAGCTGCAGGGCGTGAAGCCCTACTGAAAAAGTATCGAGCACAGTTGCTTCTTCGTAACTTACATGATCCGGAAGCTTATAAAACTTCTTGGACGGACCGCTTACATATTGTGCGAAAGCCTGCGATACTGTCTTCATTCGTACATCGTAAAGGTGCGGACATAAATTGTATTGCTGAGCCTTACACCAGGGGCAGGTATCATCTCCTAATACGGTTTCTATAACTACGCGGTCACCGGGTTTTACATGGGTAACAAGCTCACCCACCTCTACAACTTCGCCGGCCATCTCATGCCCCATAATTTTGCACTCAAGCTCAGGCTCTTCTTTTTTCCGGTGCCTCAGGTCGGTGCCGCAAATACCAGAAACTCTTATTTTTGCGAGAACCCAGTCAGGTTTAGTTATTTTAGGAATAGCTACTTCCTGTATATCGAAATCGCCTTCTGCGGTTTTTATCGCGGCGGTCATTTTATCTTCCATAGCACAAATCTATACTTTAATAGTCTCTTAAATAATTTGTAAATGCGGTCTTATTTTAAGGTCTACAACATCGCAGCGTTTAGGAAGGGTAAGACAATAGTAAACGCTTATGGCAATATCTTCGGGCATCATCATTGTAAGCTCTTCAATATTTTTTTCTTCTTCATCTTTTTCAAGCCCTTGCATATCAGTCACAACAGCACCCGGCTCTATAAGGGTTACTTTAATTCCATCCTTATTTACCTCTTTGCGCAATGCAGCGCAAAAACCTTGTATCCCCGATTTTGTAGCCACATAAACAGAGCTGCCTTCCTCCCTTACATCGGCACTCATTGAGCCAATGTTTACAATATGGCCGGCTTTATTCGGTTTCATACGTTCCACAGCCTTACTTGCGCAGGTAAGATATCCCATAAGGTTAGTACTTATAAGGTATGCAACATCCTCATATCCCCCCTCCTGAATAGTACCATAGCCCAGTGCGGCGTTGTTTACCAATATATCAAGCCTGTCAAATATATTATCTATTTCATTAAAGATTTTTTCAACGCCTTCTTTATTAGAAACGTCTGCGATAAAGCCATGTATTTTGGCAGTGTTGCCCAGCGCTTCGATCTCTTTCAGCGTATCCTGCAGTTCCTGTTCGTGTCGGCCAAAAAACGCGACATTTGCGCCACACTGGGCTAACAGTAATACTATTGCTCTTCCAATTCCGGTAGTTCCGCCGGTAACTAAAACATTTTTTCCTTCTAATGATTCCGGTAAATATTCTTGTATATTCATAGTGTTATTTTTTAAACCAACTATTATTAAGGCTTATATTAATTTCTGTTATTTTCTTCTTTCCTCCTTGTTTCAATAATTAAGGCGCCAAGGCCTATAAGTAAAAATGATACCAGTAAAAACCCGTTATTCCACGCGTTTTGATTAGCATATTCACGCACATTATGCAGGCCTGCTACCTGGTGATTAATAATTCCTTCTACGCAATTGAATAATCCCCAAGCGGCAATTATTCCTCCCAACAGCAGCCTGCCGTCTTTAGAAACGCCAGTTCGCTTTCCTACCTTCCATAGGGCCACAATCCCGCCAACTATTATAGCAAGGGTGGCGATGTGAAATATACCATCCCAAAACATATTAACGCTCTTACCAACAACTGTAGATGTACTTATTTTGTTTGACACCATTTCGTGCCACTGCAATATCTGGTGGAAAATAATACCATCGATAAAACCTCCAATTCCAACTCCCAATATGAGCGAAACAGTAGTTAACGGTACAGGATTAAGCTTATCCGGATGTAACTTCCTGATCTTTTCAAAGCACTTTTTACCAACAGCGTCAATCACGTATATTACGACCGCTAACACTATCAGGGCAGATAACATTATGGCTAAGGTGCTGAAAAAGGTATCGTTAAAAATAGCATCGTGTACCTGTGTATTGCAGGAAATACAAAGCTTAAATACATTTAAAGCCATTAATACTCTTTTTTATTACTATCGCGGTTAATCTTTTTATGCATTTTTTCCTGATCGTCTGTAGTTGTTGTATATAGCTTGGTTGTTTCGGTCGCTTCTTCGGTTATACCGTGTTGTTCGCCTGCTTCTAAATGTTCTGTAAAGGGTTGCGTGCGCGGCCCTTCATATCCTTCTTTATCTGAAGTGGAAACCTTTGGTGCAGGGGATGAATTTTTAGATTTCATATGTCGTGGTATTTATTAACCCCGGCGTGTTACACCGGGGTTTGTTATATTATAAGTTTCTGAAAACAGATTTTATAAAACCTGTCTCATCATCTGTCATTTGTTCTTTTTGTGCAAAACCGTCGGGTACAGGTGGCGCCAGTTTTGGTTTTTCGCCAAACGGCATTGCTTTTTCAAAAGTAAATTCTCCTTTGCCATCTATAGATTCGCCATGGGTCCATCGCCCGTCTTTTTGTGTGCTCTCATTTACATCGGTAGCAATATTTGTCGAAAGGAACGAATAGCTAAATTTAGTATTCTCTTCGCTCTGCGGGAAGCTGTTTGGTATAGGGTGATTACCTTTAAGGCCGCCTATCTCTTCGAGCACTGCAAGCCACTGGTTTTGGTGCATAGTATCTCTTGCTATCAAAAAGGCAAGCATGTCTTTCATTCCTTTGTCCTGAGTAGAATTCCAAAGGCGGGTTGCTAATACCCTCCCGGTAGACTCTGCCATTACGTTAGCATACATGTCGGCAGCAAGGTTTCCGCTCCCTACAACCCATGAACCATTAAATGGCACACCATTACTATCTGTAGCCATTGCAGCCAGCCCTGCAGACAGGTAATGTCTTGGGTCGGCACCACCCATTATAGCTTCAACTATTGGGCTATCAGCCGCCATTTCATCTTTAAGGTCGTTAGAAGCTGTCTCCAGGTTTAAGGCAACGGCAGTGGCAAGCATTTCTATATGCGCCATCTCCTCTGTACCTGTTTCTAATAACATATCCCTGTACTTAGCCGGGCCTCTTGAGCCCCACGCCTGGAACATGTATTGCAGGCACACCCTAATTTCTCCCTCAATTCCTCCAATTGCCTGTTGCAGCATTTTAGCAAACATAGGATCCGGTTTGTCAACTTTAACTTCGTACTGAAGTTTAGAATCATGGTAAAACATAAGCAGTATTTTATTTGATTAATAATTTATAGATTTTTAAAATTACCAATTACACTACTTATTTTATTTACATAACTTTTCACAAATGTTGTATATACCTTTAAAAAGGAATAGTATCATACAAGATTTTTGTAAAAGCATGTAAGATGTTTAGAATTTTTAAAATATAATTTTATTGAACTGTCATTGAAAGAGAGACGGAGGGGGTAAATATGTTTTAACTAAAATTCTGATTCATGCTGATAAGACAAAAAAATAATTCGCGCAAATGGGTATTTTTACTTATGCCCCTTATCTTCCTTATAATTAGCTGCAGTACTTGGAAACTGGGTACTGCCGGGCAAAAGAAAATTGCCGGTAAGACCTACGTTGTAGTGGGAGCCTCCAGCGGTTTTGGCAGAGGGGTTGCCCAGGAATTGGGAAGATGCAAAGCCAATGTTGTTCTTGCCGCACGCAGAACCGACCTGCTCGAGGAGATAGCAGATACAATAAGGAAGCATGGAGGTACAGCCCTTGTTGTAACCATGGATATTAGCAGGCAGGAAGATGTGCAGCGCCTTGCCGATGCAGCCGTTACCCAATACAAGACCATAGATGTATGGATTAATATGGCAGGAGTAGGTGCTATAGGCCGTTTCTGGGAGATTCCTGCCGACGATCAGGCGCGGGTAATAGATGTTAACCTTAAAGGGTTTATTTATGGCAGCCAGATGGCGGTACAGCAATTTATAAAACAGGGTGGTTATGGTGTGCTTATTAACATGGGATCTGTAGATAGCGAAACACCTCATGCTTACCAGGCAGCCTATTCATCCAGCAAAGCAGGGATACGCAGTATGGACCTTGCCCTTAGCCAGGAGTTGAGGCTGAATAAGTTTAAAAAGATAAAAGTAGTAACCATTGAGCCGTGGGCTGTAGATACGCCATTTTGGCGCCATGCAGCAAACTACACAGGTGTAGAGCAAAAATTTGTATTAATGGATGAGCCCGACAAAGTGGTAAATGCGGTATTAAGAAAATCGTTACGTCCAAAAAAAATAGTGCCGGTAGGGTGGAAGGCAAAAGGGTCGTCCTTTATGGCCAATGTTTTTCCAAGGTTTGACGAGTGGCTTACCGGTAACTTATCTCATAAATATCAGGTTGAAATGCCACCAGCCGCACCTGCAACTCAGGGATCTGTACATAAACCTATGCCGGAAGGGCGTGGTGTAGACGACGGGGTCGACGAAAGAATGAAACAGCAAAGAAAATCTCCTGAGAATTAAGATCAATTCTGCATTTAGAAACATCGTCTTGCATAATTATTCATAGATGTTATATTATGTTGCTGATTAACAAAGTATTATAATTTATTTATAAGGTCTTTAAATCTTGCTGTTGTAATTTCACATCAGTTAAAGCAATATACCTAACGACATAATAAAGAGATCATGAGGACAAATTTTATAAAAATACTTATATGCTCGCTTCTTTTAGGGTTAAATCTATCCTGCGGGCATAATAATAATCAAAGCGAGGGCGCTGCAGATGCTACCGAAGATGTTAGCGCACCATCGGCAGCTGCTCAGCAAAATGCAGCATCGGAACCTGCACAGGATAATGCACCTTCAGACACTGTGTCTAAAGGCAATACAGCCTACTAATAATGAACTTAAATTTTAATAATAATCAACAACTTTTTAAACCTCACAACACCATGAGAAAATCATTTTTAACGCTGGCGGCATTATTGGCTTTTGGTATTGCTTCAGCACAGACAAACAATTCCAACTCGCAATCTAACAGTAGCAGTACAGGAACAAACCGTACCACAACTAAAGCAGACGATGCATCTACCACGCAGGATCGCAAGTCAGATGCAAATGCCACCACAACAAGCGGCAACCGCAAAAACAAAAAGTCAGGCCGTTCCACAACTACCTCCGGCTCAGGCAATGGGTCCGGTTCAAACAACGGTTCCGGAACGGGGACTAATAATTCAGGTACCAGATCAGGTTCAGGAACAGGAACAAGCGGTTCCGGAACTGGTACTGGTACAGGAACGAGTGGTTCTGGCACCGGTACAGGAACAAGCGGTTCAGGAACAGGAACGAGTGGTTCTGGTTCTGGTTCAGGGACAGGAACAAGTGGTTCCGGTACGGGAACATCAGGCGGCGGAACAACAACACAGCCTTAATTTCTTTCAAAGCCCCGCAAGGGGCTTTTGCTTTACTAACAACTAAATTTAAAACATGGAAAACCAACAAGATCCACAGGAAAAATTTGAAACACCTCCATATCCTGAACAGGAACAGGAAGTGCCCGGCCAGGAAAGTGACCTAACCCCTAAAGCAGACCATGGGGAAACTACCTATAAAGGGTCTGGTAAACTAACAGGCAGGCGTGCAATTATAACCGGTGGCGATTCAGGTATCGGGAGGGCTATTGCCATAGCATTTGCCCGGGAGGGAGCAGACGTACTTATATCATACCTAAACGAGCATGACGATGCTAATGAAACAGCCCGCTACGTTACAGATGAGGGACGCAAAGCCGTAGTTGTGCCCGGAGATATAAGTAACGAGGAGCATTGCGGGTTGTTAATTAACCGAGCGGTAGAAGAACTGGGCGGATTAGACATATTGATCAATAATGCCGCTTTCCAGATGGCGAGAGAATCTATACAGGAGGTCTCGGCCGAAGAATGGGACCGGACATTCAGGACCAATATTTACTCTATGTTCTATTTATGTAAAGCTGCCGAACCTCATTTAAAACCGGGCAGTACAGTAGTTAACACTACATCTGTAAATGCCTACAAAGCACCGCCAATTCTGGTTGCCTATTCTGCGACTAAAGGTGCCATTCAAAATTTCACTGCAAGTATGGCACAGCTATGGGCAGATAAAGGCATTCGTGTAAACTGCGTTGCACCGGGGCCAATATGGACACCGCTTATACCATCTACAATGCCGCAGGAAGAAGTGCAAAACTTCGGCTCTAATGTACCTCTGAAAAGGGCGGGCCAACCCGCTGAACTTGCCCCGATCTATGTTTTGCTGGCATCTGACGATTCAAGTTACATGACGGGATCTACGGTACAGGTAACGGGTGGTTACCCAACCATATAGCCCGCTTTAAATAAAGTAAAAAACAAAACCGGAGACTGAGCCTCCGGTTTTTGTTTTTGCATTAAATGGTAAATATAATTACCAGGTAACTTTTACCTGGCTGTTGCCATGCAATGTATATTCAATATGTTCATCATCTGCTCCATTATCTGGGTCAACATTTTCATCCTCGCTACCCGAAACTATTTTTACCTTGGTTGCTTTTAATTCTTCTCCATCTAATGGTACTATTGCCATCCTGAAACTCAGGCTCTCGTCACCCCTCGCATCGAAGGACAGTTTATTGTTATCACATTTGATATTGGCAACAGGGTATTCGCTAAACAGCATAAAACCTGCCTGTTTTACTTTGTAGTATTGCCGTGGTACAATACCAAAGGCTATACCCGCACCATATACTTCCTGTCCTACCTGTCCGCTCTGGTTCCATCCGTCCTGAAGGTCTTCCAGCGCTATCCACAAATTAGGATCTATTTCGCCTGTTTTTACTTCTTCCTTATCTACTAAAATTTCTTTTGGCAACCTTGGCGGGTAATAATAAGATACCCTGTTAATAACATATTTAATAAGCTCTGCAAGCAATAATTTTATTGATGGCATTATATCAACTCCGTCTGCTTCTTTTAAAAATGCATGGATGCCCGCAAATACTTCCTGCTCCTCGTAAGCTGCTGTGTACGGTGCATCTTTAAGGGGATAGATAGCAAAGAAGGTGGGGTAATGTTTTGCATTCCCGTAATTACACTCCCACAGCTGTACATTTTTAAGAACTCCGGCAATGCACAGATAACTTAGGTTAAGGAAAAGCTCGTCTTTAGTCTCTTTATGTAACCTAAGTAGCGCACCTGCAGAGAATGCAGTATTATTTGCCTGATAAAAAACATCAAAGCCAAGGCCGTCAAGTTTTTTCGCGGCGGTAATCGCTTCATCAAAATATTTTTGTTCGCCCGTTAAATCCCATACCTGAATCATCAGGTGCGCATACGCACCGGGTACATCTTTTTCACCGCCCTGTCCTTCTTCTGTTTCAGCTTTTATTATTTCTAAAGTTGTCATTTTATAAAATACCGGCCAGTTGTAGTCAAATTCGTGGGCTACCTTTATAACGTAGTCTACAGAGTCCAGTAACAATTTTTTAGCCACCTCATCGCCATCTAAGGCAAGCCGGGATAAGTTTAATAGAGGATGGTGCAGGTACCAGGAGTCCATAACCTCCGGTTTTTTTTGCTCTTCGCTCCAGTCTAAGTCTTTTTCTTTAGCCGGAAGCCACCTCATAACGGTACCTATCTCCTCATTATAAAAATTTACCAGTCCGTTGTGCAATGTCTCAATTACAGGAGAATGGTTTTCTCCGCTCCACTTATCAAAATCTATTAATGGCAATAGTACAGCAAGCTGTACCATGCTTTCCGGAGGTGTTTTATAATCGCTTACATAAGCGTTGAGGTAGGAGCGCCCGTCGGCAAATTGCCAGCAACCTTTATGATCTTCAATATCCTTTAGCCCTTTGTGTAAAATATCCGGCCAGTCATGATATTCTGTGTCAGGACGCGGCAAGACAACATAGATATCTGCAAGGTAATTTAAAAACTGCTGCGACATTTGGTAATTGTCACCCGGAATTTCCTTGCTTAATACTACGTAAGCATCGGCAATAGTATATTCTTCTCCTGACTTTAATGGTTTTTCGGCAGTGGTTACCGGAAGTTTCATTCCTATTTCCGGCCAGGTTCCTCCCACAAGATCACCGGCCGATGTTTCGGTTTCCTCGCAGTATTTGTTCAGAGAGGTAAGATCCTGAAAATAGAATACCGATCCTGTTTTGGGCTTTTCGAAACTAAAGAATAACTGACCCGAACGCGTTCCTACCTGCGATGCGTGTATGGTACCTTTTGTATTTTGCGTGTTACCCTCATCTTCATTAAAAAGCGGCATAATGTCGCGGGGCCAGTAAGGTATCAATAAATTAAAAGAGGGGGTTATTACCGTTGTATACCTAAAGATTGGTTTCTCCGGCTCCGGCTGTGTAATAGTAACTTTTACTTTCATAGTTTCTCCGGCCAGCAGTAGCTCGAGGCCATTCTCCTCGTTTACGTTCTCTACTTGTAGCCGGTCATTAACGGCATAAGCCGCCCTGAATGCAACTTTGCCGCCCTCCGGCCATTCTGCTACGATCCAAAGACAAAATTCAGAAACAATAATTTTAAGAGTATAGTCCTGCAATTTTATTTCATTGATAAGCTCTCCTTCTTGCAGACGGCTTTGCGACGTGGCGGTCCAGGCAGATATTGGTTCCATATTAATGTTTAATTTTGGTTATTTGTGCTATTTAAATTTAAGGATTAATTTCAAACTTTTTTAAGTTTATGACACGTTACATACCCTAATATGACACGCTAATAAAACTAATCAGTCACAATTTATAAAATTGGCATTTATAATTCAGACTGCGTTACACTATTTTTCTTCTTTTTGTATGATTTAACTCACTGATTTAATTTGGCCGGAAATGACAATTTTTCATTCCGATTCTGAAAAATTGTCATTTTTCCCCACTGGTATTTTTTTTGTATGTTTCCTGTTATCGGCCGATGACAATAAAATATTGTAGAACTATTTAAAAAGTAAAATTATGACACCAGCAAAGAAAATGGGAAATGCATCCCTATCGGTACCTATGTTGTTTGATGATTTTTTCAGCCGTGAGCTTTTTAATTGGGGAAACAGTAACTTCTCCAATACAAAGACAACGGTTCCTTCGGTAAACATCAAAGAGACTCCGGAAAGCTTTGAAGTTGAAGTAGCAGCGCCGGGTATGGAAAAGAAAGACTTTAACATTACCCTCGACGGCAACCTCCTTACAATATCTTCACAAAAAGAGCACAGGTCTCAGAATACTGAAGATAATTACACCCGCAGGGAGTTTAGCTACCAGTCGTTTCAGCGGAGCTTTGAGTTGCCTAAAGATGTTGTTAACGAAGAAGGCATTACAGCCAGCTATGAGAACGGCGTACTGCATCTTACAGTCCCTAAGAGAGAAGAGGTGAAACAAAAAGCGCCGAGGATGATAGAAATAAAGTAATGATTAAAAGGCTGCCTCTTAGGCAGCCTTTTTAAAATTTAGTAATATGACACCACAACTTATAACAGGGCTGGCGGTTATGTCGCTCGTTATTCTGCTAATCGTTTACATACTACGCAAATTTCGTCAGCCCTACTTTGTAGCCTATATTATTGCGGGAATATTACTCGGCCCGCAAATGCTGAACATTTTTAACCATACTGAAACAATTACAGGCCTGGGAGAATTAGGCGTGGTACTGCTTATGTTTTTTATAGGCGCAGAGATTAACCTGCCCAACCTTACCAAAAATTTCGTTAAGCCACTGGCCGTCGCCTTTATTCAATTGTGTTTTAGTTTCGCTTTTATTTCAATGCTAAGCCTTTATTTCAACTGGGATGTAAAACTTATTATACTACTATCATTTATCATTAGCCTGAGCAGTTCGGCTATAGTTTTTCAATACCTCACTAACAATGGCGAAATGCATACCTCATTAGGCCTGCTAACCTGCGGTTTCTTATTGCTTCAGGACTTACTTGTAGTACCCATGATGCTTGTAATTAACTTTATATCGGGTGAAGAATTACCAACCGATCATATCGTTAAAGCCAGTTTGGGGACTGTACTTTCGGTCGTTTTTTTATGGGCAGCATTTTCAAAAAAAATGTTCAGGACACCTTTTAAGAAAGATATCATTGCAGATCATGACCTCCAGGTTTTTGTGGGCTTTCTATTTTGTTTTGGTTTTGCCTGGTTTACATGGTTCTTTGGCCTGTCGCCTGCATTAGGAGCCTTCATGGCCGGCATACTAATAGGGCAGGACAAATCTACACATTGGCTCGATAATGCACTTATACCGTTCAGGGTGTTTTTTATGGCGTTCTTTTTCATATCAATAGGCCTCCAGATTAATATTAACTTTTTTAAAGATAACCTGTGGGTAATAATCGCTTTGACACTTAGTATCCTGATCATTAACAGCCTGATAAATACACTGGTATTTAAAATAACTGGTCAGAACTGGCGCGACAGTCTTTACGCAGGTGCGTTGCTCTCACAAATAGGCGAGTTTAGCTTTGTTCTCATGACCCTCGCAACAAGCCTTGGACTTGTAAATGATACCATCCATCAAATTATTCTCGCAGTAATTGCGCTAACCATGGTATTTAGTGCCGTATGGATAAAGGTAATTCAAAGGTTTATTTATAAGCCGGGTATTACTTTAACTAATCAGTAACAGCATAAGATGCTTTTTTAGCGCAATTTTATATAGATTACAATTGTATAAATAACTAACCATATTATGAGCAAAATAAAAAATTTATTAGCGGGATTAGGTGGCGCGGTAGCACTTAATATACTACACGAAAGTTTAAAGCATAAAGACAGTAAAATGCCAAGGGTAGATTTAGTAGGGGAAGAAGCGTTACAAAAATCGCTAAATTATTTTGGCACATCTATTAACGATAAACCTACGCTTTATAAAGCAACCCTTGCGGGAGATGTTGTAAGTAACGCCATATATTACAGCCTTATTGGTGCAGGTAGTAAAAAACATATCTGGACGCGGGCGCTTGTGTACGGTATATCGGCTGGAGTAGGGGCTATAACATTGCCGGAACCAATGGGTTTAGATCCAGAACCTGTAACAAAGAGCAATAAGACAAAGGCACTTACGGTAGCTTATTATCTTGCGGGCGCTATTGTTGCCGGCGCCATACTTAAGGCAATTTCTACAAAAGAAGAATAAAGCTGAGCGGTAAACGAATCTGATAAACCCTTTCATCAACATGAAAGGGTTTTTAGTTACCAGCGTATGCGTAGTAAAGAGAATATATATTATTAATAGGTTAAACTGCAAACAATGTAACATAATCTGGAGTTGGCGTTTTATCTTGCAGTATAATACAACCTATTTTGCTTTATGAGTTCTACTCCAAATAATACATTCGATCGCCCAATTATTAAACTTAATCAACCTGACGAAAATTACAAGGTACAGCCCTTGCCTTCTCCAACCGGAAAATACCCTTATCGTTTAAATAGTAATGAAATTATTTCCTTGCCCGAAGATAAATTCAGTTTTCACGTAGTCGGTGACACGGGAGGTGTGCGTTTTCCGGAAGGGCAAAAGATGATTGCGTCTCAAATGTATGAGCAGATAGTCGCAGAAGATACTAAGAGTGCACCAGCTTTTCTTTACCATCTGGGCGATGTTGTATATCATTATGGTGAGGCAGAGCAATATAACGAGCAGTTCTTTAAACCTTATGCACAATATCCCGCACCCATATTTGCCATTGCCGGCAATCATGATAGCGATGTAAACCCATCTAATCCTATTCCGTATCATAGTCTGGACGCTTTTAAAGCTGTATTTTGCGATAGCGAACGCCGCGAAATAAGCTTTAGTAAAGACAAGCGCAGAAAGAGCATGGTTCAGCCAAATATATACTGGACATTAAAAACACCCCTGGCAAACATTATTGGGTTGCATAGTAACGTGCCGAAGTATGGATTTATCGACGATAATCAACGCAGTTGGTTTATAGAGGAACTAAAAGTTGCAGGAAAAGAGCAACCCGGCAAGCTGATTATTATTACCATTCACCATGCGCCTTACTCTGCCGATGTAAACCATGGCTCAAGCCTTGCAATGATTACGTTTCTCGAAAATGCATTTAAGGAAAGCGGCGTACGGCCTGATCTTGTAATGAGCGGACATGTGCATAACTACCAGAGGTTTCATAAAATGTATCCCGATGGGAAAGTATTGCCCTTTATTGTTTGCGGCGCAGGTGGCTTTGACGAACTTCACGCATTAGCACAAACAGATGATGCTGCCTATAGCGATGAAAACGAATTGCTTAGAAATGTAAAGATGCATAATTATAGTACGATGAAGCACGGTTTCCTCAAGGTCACTTTAAGAAGAAACGACACTGGCGTATTAATGATAGGTGAATATTTTACTTTGATGAAAGATAATGGGGAGTTGCAGACTGAAATTAGTGACCAATTTGAATATGTTGTTGAGAGAAATTTTAATAAATAAGAATTTGGGCTTGTTGATCTTTTTGATGACAAATTATTAAAGTAGCTATCCGTAGTCGTTCGAATGTTTTTATCCTACAGACACTGAGTAGTAAGAGTCGTTTTTCATAATCTTATATTAAACAAATAATAACATCCTCGGGTTTTTGGTATATTCGATGCAATTATACTAAATTATTGTCTATGACCCCGAAAATTATCTCTGATGGAATAGTTCGCGCCGTGCTTACCCTTGCAGGTATTTTTATACTGGTGCTGTTTTTATACAAAATACAAACAGTATTAATCTATTTATTTGTGGCGTTGATATTAAGCATGGTAGCAAGCCCTGTGGTGTTTTTCCTGAAGAGAAAATTACGCTTTCCGCATGTGGTCGCGGTAATATTTACATTAGTACTTTTTCTCGGTTTACTCGCCGGCTTTGTAATGATGTTTGTACCCCTTATTATTACGCAGAGTGCAAATCTCTCATTACTCGATACAGCAAAACTGGAGACAGACGTTATGAATATGGTACATAGTGTCAATGACTATTTTGGTATCGATACTCAAAAAATGATAAAAGATGCGAATTTGACATCTAAGCTTAACTTCAATTTCATACCAGCATTTTTAAATTCCATCATTGGTATACTCAGCGGGTTTGGTATGGGGCTGGCATCTGTAATGTTTATTACCTTCTTCTTTCTTAAAGACCGCAAATTATTTTTTACGGGTGCAAGAAAGCTGCTTCCAAGTACCCATGAAGATAAAATACTCAATTCGCTTCGAAAAGTAAATTACATGTTAAGCCGCTATTTCATCGGATTAATAGTTCAGCTTGCGGTATTGTTCACGATTTACTTAATTGTTCTATTGATATTTGGCGTAAAAAATGCCTTCATAATTGCCTTTATAACAGCGTTACTTAATATCATTCCTTACATTGGGCCGGTTATAGCAACCGTTTTAGTAATTGTATTAACTTTGCTGGGAAATATTGGGCCTGAAACACAAGGTGAAATGTTATCGACTACTTTGTATGTAGTTATAGGCTACAGCATAGCCCAGTTTATCGACAACAATGTAAGCTCACCTCTCATATTTTCTAATAGTGTGAATTCGCATCCATTAGAGATTTTTATTGTGATACTTGTTAGTGGCTTTGTGTTTGGAGTTCTTGGGATGATCATCGCTATACCATTATACACGGTGCTAAAGGTAGTCGCAAAAGAGTTTATACCAAAAAACCCTATTGTCAAGGCACTTACTAAAGATTTATAAACTTGTTTACGCATTTATTACAGACTGAAGTACAGAACTATATTCGGACCCAGCTATCGCAGCCCGTTGCAAAACTTGCCTTGCAAAAGAACCCATTTCCTAGTGTAGAATGGACAAGTATTATAAATCAGGTTGCGGCGCTTCAAAAAGCAAAGGATAAGCTACCAACCTGGTTTGCTGCAGAAAATATTATTTATCCGTCTAAAATTTCGGTAGAGCAAACGTCATCGGAGGCTACAGCGCACTACAAATCAGATTTAATATCCGGCGAAAGCCTAATCGACCTCACGGGTGGCTTCGGGATTGATGATTACTATTTTTCGAAAAAGGCAGATGCCGTGACACATTGTGAACTCGACCCCAGTCTCTCGGCTATAGCACAACATAATTTTAAGGTTCTTGGCGCCAATAACATTACGTGTATACAGGGAGAAAGCTTTAATATTTTAAAGTCAATTGATAGACAATGGGATTGGATATATGTTGATCCTGCCCGTAGAGACGACGCCAAAGGCAAAGTCTTCATGCTTAAGGACTGCATGCCTAACGTACCTCAATTACTAAATACTTACTTTAACTATACTAACAATATACTGGTTAAAACTGCTCCCTTGCTGGATATTACTGCCGGATTAAATGAACTTACTTATGTAAAAGCCATACATATCGTTGCAGTAAACAACGAAGTTAAAGAGCTGTTATGGAGGCTGCAAAAGGGATGGACCGCTTCTCCGGATTTGATCGCTGTTAACTTGCATAAAGAGGGTAAAGAAATTTTTAGAACTTCTTTTCATAATGATACTCAAGCTGTTTACAGCTTGCCGAAAACCTACCTTTACGAGCCAAATAGTGCCATTATGAAATCAGGGGCGTTTGAAGCGTTAGGTAATCAGTTTAAGCTTGAAAAGCTGCATCGGCATACACAACTATACACCTCTGATAATGTTATTGATTTTCCGGGACGCAGGTTTATAATAAATACGATAGTGCCCTATCACAAAGTTAGGATGAAGCATTATATTGAAGGCAGAAAGATGAATGTCACAGTACGTAACTTTCCCCTGCCGGTTTCGGAAATAACCAAGAAGTGGAAAATCAAAGACGGGGGTGAATCTTATGCATTTTTTACTACCAATGCTAACGATGAAAAGATTGTTCTGATATGTTCTAAACTCTGATTGTGGCGTCTTTTTTTGTAATTGAATTTCTTGTGACTTTGGTTAGACTGATTCATGCTTAAACCGTAAATTTACGAAACCAACAAACTGATAGTGAATAACCCCGATCAAATATCGAATCTTAACGAGCGCGAAGGAGTTTCAATGCCCAATAATGTTAGCCGCGAGGCTATTTCACATACCATTGCGCTACGCAAAAATCAGCCATCATCTCACGATCTTATTGAAGGTATATTATTAGGTAATAAGACTGCATTAAGCAGGGCTATCACTATAGTAGAAAGCACCAATCCTAATCATTTTGAAAATGCTAATAACATCATTGCCGGGTGTCTTGCACACTCGGGTAAATCGTTGCGCATCGGCATAACCGGCGTACCGGGTGTTGGGAAGAGTACCTTTATTGAAGCCTTTGGAAAACATCTGACAAGCCTCGGCAAAAAGGTAGCTGTATTAGCGATAGATCCAAGTAGTTCTCAATCGTACGGAAGTATTTTAGGAGATAAAACCCGCATGGAAGAGTTAGTTAAAGATGAGAACGCTTACATTCGACCATCAGCTTCCGGTGACACTCTGGGCGGTGTTGCCCGCAAAACAAGGGAGGCGATAATTTTATGTGAAGCCTGTGGATTTGACACTATAATTATAGAAACACTGGGTGTAGGTCAAAGTGAAACGGCGGTACACAGTATGGTAGATTTCTTTTTGCTATTAAAAATTTCCGGAGCAGGGGATGAGTTACAGGGTATAAAACGGGGCATTATGGAAATGGCCGATCTCATAGTTATAAATAAGGCAGATGGCGACAACTTAAAAAGAGCCAGACTGGCCAAGACTGAATTTAACAGAGCCCTGCACCTATTTCCGGAAAAAGCATCAGGTTGGCAGCCCACAGTCACTACATGTAGCTCTATAACGCAGGAAGGAATTGCTGAAACATGGATAACGATAAACGATTATTTTTTATTGGTTAATTATAACGGCTATTTTAATGCTCGCAGAAGTGAGCAAAATAATTACTGGCTTACCGAGACAATAAACGAAAAGCTTAAATCTAATTTTTACTCCAACAAAGATATAGCTGAACTACTTGAGTTAACTAAAAAAGCGGTCGAAACGGGTGAATTATCGCCTTTTGCTGCTGCTACAATGCTTCTGGAAAAATATTTTGGTGTCCTAAAATAGAGCGGATCGACTTCTAATCTTTTAAATCTACAAATTATTTTTTCGAGTTTAAACGGAAAAAGTTTATAACTATTTAAAACATTATCTCAAACTTTAGTATCTCTCTTAAACATTATATAGCGAAAACTATATTAAATACATAGTTTGCCCAAGGCACAAAAAAACCCGCAAATACAATTTACGGGTTTTGAGGTGTTTTTACCTCAATTGTCGGGGTGGCAGTCCGACAACCTTTATTTGTAAGCGTATCTGAATCAGTATAATGTGTTCAGCCTCAATTATATGCTCACCGAATTGTTCACATTTAATTTGAGCGGTAACAAATACAAATTTAATGATTTGAAATATGAAATGCTACATTTAGTATGAAATTCTAAGTAATTACTTTCTACTCAGTAGTATTTTTGTCCATCAGTTTAAGGATGTCTTCATATTTATAATACATAAGGCCGCCTATTTTTGTAAACGGTAACGTACCATTTATTCTAAGATTTTGTAGCGTGCCGGCAGAAATTCCTAAAAGTTCACGTACTTCAAAACTTTTAAGCCAGGCTTTTGAGGCTTCACCCGCCTTTTGTGGATACATTGCCAGATGGCGTATTTCTTCAAACAATTCTTTTTTGAATCGCTCAAGGTCATCTTTGGTTATAAATTCGACATTCATTTTACTGCGAAATTAAAATATTGTACAATAGATTTATAGTCATTACAATTTACAATAGAATAAAAGCGCATTAAATATTCTGTATCCAGATACCTTATTTGGCAGTTTAATTCTTATAAGAAAAGAAGTTAGCCCATAATTACCTTTAAAATTTAGATTTAAGTTTTTGAACTTATTAATAATTTAGGAGCTGCTTATTAAAACTGTATTCAAACATAAATTTATAAGAATGATTTAACTTTTACTTCTAAAATAATCCAGATAACTAATCTCAATCTTCGTTTAATTTTAAGAAAGAAAATGCTTTTTCAGTTCTAAGAGCTCTGCTTTTTGCTGATCCAATAGTCTTTCCATATCTTCAAATATAAGCTTATACCGATTTTCCACAGACAGCTCTTCTATAATTGAATTTTCGCTCTTTATATTAAAATCACTAGGAAATTGAGAGGCTATAAACTCGATATATTCGATTATTTCGTTTTCTTCATCGGAAAGAAAATCGCTATTGTCCTTATGAAATTTCGTTGATTCGGCGATTGTTTTACTTGAAAAGCTGGTGTTAATAGCTAGCCATAAAAGCTGCTCGCTATTGTTCTTTACCAGATCTACAAAGCCGTGCCATTTGTCATCGTGCCGGATATTACGATAGTTATAAAGAGCAGGGAAATAATAGTCAGGTTTTATATTTAGATCACGTAGCATTAACAGCAATGGCTGTACTTCCACGATGGGCTGCCGAATTGGAAGTTTTTCCCTTTGTGACCAGATTTTTAGAATGGTTTCGCATATTTCCTCCCTCGCAGTGGTTTTCTCCTCTGTTGTGCTAGTATTCTCTGCTGTATCTATCATTTCTGCCAGATAGTGAACCATCCACCTTGCTAATGTATTTGTAGTATATTCTAGCTTAAGTTCTTCAATTAGGTTTTTACCTAAGTTTATAACTTTTTCCGCTGAGTGTTTTGACTTTGCCATCGGGTTGTATTAAATAAATTTTAATTTTTTCTCGTTCAGTATCATCATCATTATTTGCCTTACGATATCTTGACCTTTTCTCTTGAAGTTCTCTTGTCATAACACACTCCACAATTAGGCACATATTAATAGTTTTCAAAAAAAGAAGCAGGCTTTCAATATTGATTACAAGTATATCTCCTGATGATTCCATAAGGCTATCATCGTAGCTCCTTCTGTTTTCGCTATCTGTTATTTCATTCCAATTGCGATATGAAGCAACTAACTTGTCATTCCAGTAAGTGTCCTTACCGTGATTTCTATTCGTTGTTTTATTCATTGTTTTGAATAATGCTCCAGGTGTTATCATAGTCTGGCCGGTATGGACTGCAAGCGGATCATCTTTGTCCAAGCCCTCATATCCGGCTTTTGATTCAGTAAGCCACCCTTTTAAAACAAAGCCGTCGCAATCAATTTCATCATCATCTTCAAATGGAATGAGGAAATCGCGGTATTCGATTGTTGTCTGTAATGCCCGTTGCAGTGCGTCAGCACCTCTTAGTGAAACTATCGCAGATCGTATTGATACTGATTCGTAATTCATTCCAATATATCTTGTAATACCTCCATAGATTTTTAGTGTACCTTCTTTCTTTTTATCGACCAATCCGATTTCTTTATCTAATGAGATATCAGTTATATTATCACGCCATTTTTTGTTAAATGTAGTTTTAGGATACTTCCATAATAGTGGTTGCAAAGGCTTGCTGTCCCGAGCATCTGAGAGCCATCGACCATCCCAGGCATTAGCTTCAGTGTTAAGCCAGTCGATCCATGTATCCTCAATATAGCCATTGTCCATCAATGGCAATTTTTTAAGCAACGCGCCTGCGGCACAATACAAGCCGTGATATTCATGATAGATTTTGTGGCTTTCTACTGTTGGAATATCTCCATGGCGGTTTAAAAGTAGATCGTGTTGCGAGCCCTGATAACGATAACGCATCATTTTATCAAATTCCTCATTTTTTTTATAACCCCAATCTTCCATAATAAACTTTTCCGCTTCTTTGGCAACTTCTTCTCTGGATATGTTAAAAAGGTTTCCCAAAGGTTCATACCAATATGGAAGGGTATCCATACTATTAAAATTAAAGATCAGTTCTTTTTTCGAAATCTTTTTCAATCTTGGCTTATAGCGAAAATCCTCAGGAATTTTCTCAAATTTGCTTGTTAGTGAATTGTGTATGATTGAAATATCAGCTTTATTAAATATTTCTGGTTTACAGTTAAGCATATTGGTTAATGCATTTTTGATGTAATATTTTATGAGCACATGCGGAAGTTCTTCATTGACCAGTTCACAAATTAAATCATTTTTTATGCTCACAAGGCTTTCAGGGTTCTCTCCGCTTATACGTTCAATAGCGATGTAATAATACAATTTTGCCGATAAGTTATAGAAAGGAAATTCTTTAGTGGTATATGGAAAACAATCTGTTTTGTCCTGAAGTTTGCTTAGTTCTATAAGTATCTGATCTTGTTCCATATTGGCCAGTCTTCTCATACTGTGAAGAGCGGTCCAGCGAACACGTTTATCAGGATGGCCTGTAAGGTAATGCAAAAGGCCAGCAATTACATGCACTGAATTGCCCTTATATTCTAAAGGGGCATCCCACTTTCCAAGAGCGATACTTTCTTCTATCGGACGGTTCCATTTCGTGAGCGTCCACTCAAGAACCAATTCATTCATTTCAGGTGTAAGTTCGGACTTGATTATGTCGACGAATCTTAGCAACGTTTCATAGGTAAGATATTCAATTTTTTGGGGAACTATTTCTATAATGGTTTTCGCCAAGGTAGTCTGATCCACTGAAAACATTGTAGCGAATTTGTCGAGATTATAGAGACTAAGGCCTGAATCTTTATCAAAATATTCAAACCAATTCTGGATTACGTACTTGAAATTATTCTTTTTCCACTTTCGTACGTTTGGATGTATAGTCCAGGCTTCCAGGCGCATTGATAAGGCATCTTCGAAATCGTTTCCATCCAATACTGCCGGATTTATCATACAAAGTGCATCAAGGTGAGCAATATAAACGTCAGGAGTACACATTGGAACAAGTTCTGCAAGAAAATTTGAAACTCTCCATCGGGCATAAGTTTCTGAGCTACCATTTATATTTGCAATAACTTGTTCAAGGTCAACGAAAGACGATAGGTTTATTTTACGTAAATCTACACCATGTGAATGGCTTTGCTTATCAAAATTATTCTTATAGGTGCTCTTCTCTTCTTTTTTTATAATTCCTTCCTGGAAATCGATATATTCTTTAAGCTCTGCTAGTACTTCCTTATCAAGATACTGCCCATTTTTTACGTTTTCGTAAAGCATTTCAGGGACAGATATATTTTCCGCAAGCGAAAAATCCCTTAAAAGATATTTTACAAACTTCGTTTTACTCTTTGTATTTCGCTCACCATCAAGTTTTGAGAGAATAAGTTTTATAAGATCGGCAAGGGATTCACTATAATGATACCTGTCATATAATGGTAACAGTGCTACTGCACATGAAGCTGTGATCTGACCAGTCTTTAGTGATTGCGTCAAAAGCAACATTATGTGATCTGCAACTTCAACAATCCCTGTACTGTCCCATCGGCTAAGGGTAAGGTATGCTGTTTCGGGATGCAGTGTGTGAATAGCTCTTAAAGCCTGTGCGTATGGGAAATGCTTTTTATCATAACCTTCCAGCTTTTTATCGCAATATTCTACGAACCTGCCTACTTCGTAAGCTAGTTTAGGATTGGCTGAAGGAATCCCAATTTCGGTAAGATCCGCAAGGCATGATATCTGAGACATTGCCTCGTAATCAATTTCTGACACCGATTCTATTGCCTTTTGAAAATAGTATTGGGCAGCCCCTGAGTCTATTTTACTACAAATAAGGCAGCACTTGATATAATCATCGGTCATTTCTTTTGCATTAATTGAACTTGATGCTGATAAAATGATATTATCAATTTCATGCAGAAGCCTCAATTTTAAAGCAGCCCACGGCATTGAGTTCGGAAGTTTATCCAAAATAGCAAAGCGCAATTCGATTTTCCCGGCATTCTTTCCAGTACTTGTCATCAAGAAATCAAGCAAATCTTCCCGGACAGGAAGTCTTGAAAGTATTCCGGCCAACTTGCCAATAAGGAAATGTATTCTTTCCTGACTACGGTGACCCTGGATATAATTAAAATCCCCATCTGAATTTAGCTTTTTGCACAATTCCTTAAATTGTGAAGTGCCTGACTCTCCTGACAGTCCGGCACTGAAGTCGGCATCTAGTTTATAAATGGGTAATGCGTGCTTGTAAAATGATACGAATTTCCTCTTATCATCAGAATAATCTTTTTTCTGTTTCCCCTCTGTTACTTCATAGCCATCCCTAAGTTCTTCTGGCAATATATGTTCAAGCAGTAGCGGTTTTTCATTAAGTGCAGCTATCAAAGAAAGTGTATGCAATGATATATCCAATTCTAAATCTTCATCCTGATGATAGTATTTACTATTAAAGTGAGGTACATACGTCTTTAACTTATTAAGCGGAATCTTTTCCAGAATGCTTACTATCGCTTCAGGATCTACTACTTTTTGATATGCCAGTAATTGGCAAAACTCTATAATTATTAAAAAATAATCCCTTTCAAATTCAATACCCTTTCCAGATACTATTCTTATTAATTTGTGTGCAACCTTTGCAAGGTCAAATATCTGTTCTTTATCGTTCTGGAATAGTGAACAGGATACTAAAATTGCCATATCAGTGCGTAAAAGCCTGATGTCTTTTTTTACATTAGACTCGTTGGCAAGAGGATAAGTAATGATGTTTTGTAAAAGATATTTGCCTGCTTGAAGTGCAATAGATGGGGGACTCCATCCAGTTAGTGAATTTATAGCTGCCTTCAGCCCATGTAGTCGAAGCCTTGCCTCAGTCTGGTACGCGATATCTAGGCCATATATTGGATAGTCTTGATATTGATCTTTATCTATTGTTGTATGTTTCCAGTTTAGCCAGTCACGGGCGGTCGTTAAGTGCTTTAAAGCAATATTCTTATCTTCCGGAATTCTCGAATAGGTACCTGCCAATTTTAAGTGAAATGATCCAGCCCAAGTCTTTTCTTCCGACTTATAATTTAGCCTTCCCAGGGATGAGTCATTTCCATAACGTGCTACAAGATCAGGATATTTAATTAGGAGTTCGGTTAAAGCTTTATCGGTTTTTGCTTCAAGGGCAGCAATCAGGAATAATTTGACCTGTGTTTCTATATCTTCAATGTCTTTAGCGGCCTTCATAGCAAGCTTTGCCCTCTGGATATAGATTTCTTTAGATTGTATGGGGTCTTCCGGAACAGCAAGAAATTTCCTGTCAAGTACTATTTCGATTAATTCCTTGATTTCTCCTGCTTCCAACAATACCGAACCAATGCTTATTGAAGCATATTCATCAATAGAAGCTTTTTTAATAAATATTTCTGCAATTTGCTTTTTCTCCTGAGGGCTAATTAGATAGTGGTTACGTATAAAAGTTTCAAAATCTTCATCCCTGAAACTAAAAGTACCATTTTCATAAATAAGGCCATTCCAAATGTCTGTTGCAAGATCTTCCATGAATTCGTAACCTAGCCCGGACAGTTCCGAAAGATAGCTTTTAGGTACGGGACTTGGCAAAGCTGCGAGGGTACGGAAAAATTTGCCTACTTTTTCCATACCTCCTTGGCCTATTTTCTTTATCGCATCAGAAATTTTGCCGCTAATAATCCCTTCAACTGTCTTGCCATTGGGCCTAAGGTAATTAATTACCTCATCTACGCCTTGCTTTTTAAGATCTATTGCATAATATTCAACCCTTGGTACGCCACCAGTAAGATTGTGGAAATGCTGCGCATCTGCCAATGAGCTTGCTGGATAGTATTTGGCAAGGTAGTTTTGGGTTTCTTCAAAGCTAAAGGGCGTTATTTCTACCTCGGAGTAAGTATCAGGAAGGCCGAGCGTTTTCATCCTGGTAGTGCGTGTCGTTATAATTAGCTTACATCCATCGGGGAGTGCAATATCAATTAAATCTTTTACAAAACTCTTTTCTGAAAATTTTTCTGCAGCGGTAATGCTGTTATCTGCCGCATCGATGATGATTGCCAGATACGATTTTTCATTTCTGTCTCTCAGGATAGCAATAGCTGACTGAACCCTTTTTTTAAATTCAGTTAAGTAGACATCATCAAATTCGTGATGGCTTATGAGAAAATCAGTTTCAAGTTTTTTTGCAATTTCGTTTGAAATATGAAGCAGTGCTTTACGGTGCAAGTGCCTCCTGTCTTCTGCATTCAGGTAGGCGCCCTGGCCATAACAGTCAAAAATGATGCTCTCACAATAATTGGGTAAGGAAGCAGCAAGTTGCTGTGTAATGGTCGATTTTCCCATGCCGGCACCCCCATGAATAATAATTGGTCCATCGGTGTGGTTGTTTACCAATTGTGCTAAATCACTTACTTGTTCACGAGGAATCAGGAACTCAATCTTTTCGAATTTTGGTGGGACTGGAAATAGATTTTCGATGTTGCCGCTGGTAAAACCAAGATTGGCAATAATGTCTATAACGGAAATCCCTTTGTATTCCTGATTTGGCAACATCTTGTTAACGATGAGTTTATAAAGACTGTTGAATTGATGCCTGGAAGTTACGCTTGTACGGCCTATAGCCATAATCAACTCTTGTTCTAAAAGTACGCTTGGAGATGTTCCACATTCTTCAAGGTTGATAAGATTTAAAAAAATTACAAATTCATCGGATGTTAGTCCGCTGGCATCCTTAATTTTCATAAAAGATTGTTTATGAGAAGTCATTTCTGAAATAAACTTTTCTAAGCTAATCCCTCCTTCAACAACTTTCTGCTGAAAGTCCTTAATGATTTCCAATTGCTCGGAATTAAATTTCCTGTTGCTAATGAGTTTGATTACAACTTTTTTTCTTACTTCATCAATACCGAATTCATCAGCCAGGGCTTTAAATGAATTGGCAAGCCTCATGATTATTGAGCCACCAAATGAATTTTTCTTTTTACTTTTATATAGTTCTGAAAAGGTTATGTTTTCTTCAATACGCCTTGTACTATATTTCAATTGTGAAATAATAATTTGGCTTGACTGCGCAAAAGAGTTTTCACCATAATATTCAGTAAGATCGACACCTAAAAATTTTTCTCCTGTAGGATCAATAGATTCTTCAACATCTTTTTCTATTCCTTCCACATAAATGGCTTTTAACCCATTAGAATCGAAATTTAGCAGTTCAAGAGATTTTTTTAAAGTCCATAGTACATGAAAGTCATCACCGGCATTGGATTCCGGAGCCTCAGAGATTTTTTTGATTACCATTAAAGTTGATTGGTTAGCTTCTGCATTCTTTTTGTAGTGCAATACTGTAAATATATTAAAAAGTTACAGCACTGCAAATTGCAAATATTATCCACAACTTTAAAGTACTGTAAAAACATATATTACCAGAAATTTCGTCATTTATGGTATACTTTTTAGGTGCTTTCTCATTATTGCTAAAGATTGAAAGTGTACTGAAGTATATGTACTCTTTATGATTCTTGAGAGGCATGGCAGATATAACGGGAACTGGCAATTCATTAATAAATTCATCCTTAAGTTTAACTTTAGTCTCTATATCTACAATAGCATATTCCTTTTTCTTCATACAACTTTCTTTTCAGGTGTAGTATTCATTTTATGCCTTGGAAGATTAATTTCCTGTTCCTGCGGATACGGGGCACGGTGCGTCATGGAAACATCCTCACGCAGCTTCTCCTGTGTACGGGAGCTTTCGGCATCGCTTTCACGGTAACGCGGGTCGGCGATAAAGGGCATTTTTTCCATTTTAGATATGGTAATGGTCGGAAAATGATAATCTACCTCTACGGTACCCAGTAGCAGGTAGCAACCCCCGCCTTTAAAGGGATATTCTTTGAGGCTGCCGGTGAAGTGTGCTGTATCGAAGAATTCCCCGTTGGCATCGATCCAGGTCCCGAAATACATGGCACCCATCTTGGTGGGCACATGCGTGCGCGATACCAGGTAGGCCAGCATCTTCACCTGCTTTTTATGGTGATGTACAAGGTCGCATGCCTTAACGTCTCCACGGTAGGAAGTCCTGAGCAGGTTAAAGGGCGTCACCGATACAGGAAAGCCCAGCAGTTCAATCTCATCGAAGGCATCTTCATAAGGCGAGCGCAAGAGCATCGGAAGTTCGTAGTGCTGTACGGCATAAGGAAACAGCATTGGCCCAATGCTTTTGTGGGTAAACCGTAGCATGATCCTTCGGGCAGTAACCAACAGTTCATTCTTTGTCTTTCCTGTAAAACGGAATGCACCAATGTAGATCAGCAGCTGCACCCCTTCAATACCGATGGGTATCCGGTAGATAAACTCCTCCAATGACGCATAGTCCCCATGCTCTTCACGTTCCGTAACAATGTTTTGTGCTACTTCCTTTTGCAATCCCTGTAAATGCATAAATCCTAAGTACACATTTTTGCTATATAAAGTGGTTTCAATCTCGCTTTTGTTCACGCAGGGATTGTGTATCCGGGCACCCGACATCCGCGCCTCATGCACATAGACCTCAGTACGGTAAAACCCGCCCTGGTTGTTGATTACCGCTACCATGAACTCAATGGGGTAATGCACTTTGAGGTACAGGCTTTGGTAGCTTTCCACAGCATAGGAAGCGGAGTGTGCCTTACAAAAAGAATATCCGGCAAAGGATTCGATCTGGCGGTAAATTTCCTGGCTCAACTGTTCAGGATGTCCCTGCCGGGCACAGCTTTCAAAGAAATTATCCTTTACCTTTTGCAACGCTTCTTTGGAGCGGCCTTTACCGCTCATGGCACGGCGCAAAATGTCCCCATCGGCCGCCGGAAGCCCGCCATAATGCAAAGCGATCTTGATCACATCTTCCTGGTACACCATAATGCCATAAGTTTCGCCCAGTTGCTCTTCAAAAACCGGATGGAAATACTCAAACTTATCGGGATAATTATGGCGGAAAATATACTCCTTCATCATCCCGCTCTGTGCTACCCCGGGACGAATAATGGACGATGCCGCTACCAGCACTTTATAGTTATCACACTTAAGCCTTCTTAACAGCCCGCGCATGGCCGGGCTTTCGATATAAAAGCAGCCAATGGTATTGCCACGCCCTAAATATTCGTTGCAGGTGGCTTCATCTTTTGAGAGGGACGTGTCACGGATATTCACATCAATGCCACGGTTCTTTTTAACCAGCTTTGCGGCATCGTCAATATGACCGATTCCCCTTTGGGAAAGGATATCGAATTTTTCAAAGCCTATTTCCTCGGCTACGTGCATATCGAATTGTACAATCGGAAAACCTTTGGGTGGCATTTCCAGTGCTGTATAATCAGTAATAGGGTCTTCTGAAATAATGATACCACAGGAGTGCATGGAACGCTGGTTGGGATATTTCTCCATCATCATCCCGTATTTGTGTATCTGCCTGACGATCTCATTTTTGTCGTGCTGGTCCATCGAAGTCCCTGAGAGCTTATCGAGTTCTTCCTTGGGACGGCCAAAGACTTTACCCACCTCACGGAAAATAGACTTGTATTTAAATTCCACATTGGTGCCGCAAAAGGCAACGTGTTCGCGTCCGTATCGGGTAAAGATGTATTCAAGTATGGTATCGCGCTCTTTCCAGGACCAGTCAATATCAAAATCGGGTGGGCTTTTGCGGTTCAGGTTCAGGAAGCGCTCAAAATACAGGTCCAGTTCCAACGGGCAGATATCGGTGATTCCCAGGCAGTAGGCAATAATACTGTTGGCACCGCTACCGCGCCCAATGTGGAGAAAACCCATGGAATTGCTGTAGCGTATAATGTCCCAGGTGATCAGGAAGTACCCGCTAAATTCGAGCTCGTGGATTACTTTAAGTTCTTTTTCGATGCGCTGCTGCGCTGCCTGGTTCCCTTTGCCATACCTTTTGATCAGACCCTGCTGCGCCAGGCGGGTCAGGAGCTGCAGGTCGGTATCCCGGTTTGCGGTGTAGTGCTTTTTATTGCGCGGCACTTTAAATTCATATTCAAAATGACAGCTTTCCATCAGGGCTTTGGTGTTTTCAATAATAACAGGATACTGACTGTAGGTAGCAAGCATCTCCATTTCGGGTACCATAACTTCACCCGAGGCACAATAATCGGATGGGGTCAGCTTGCTCCCCAGGGTATTCAGATCGATTGCCCGCAGGATCCGGTGCAGGTTGTATTCCGGCTTATCGCGGAAGGTAACGGGATGCAATACGACCATTTTATCCAGCTTTGACTGCCATTCCGAGCGGATGAGCATGGAAAGGTTTTCAGGGCGAATGCCTATGTATTCAAAATCCCGCAGCACTTCAGGGATGTTGTCAATGGGATATGTTACTACAACATTTTCGAAGCCCGGGGCGATAAGTGGCAACGCCGTACCGGCAAGGTTGTGCTGGGTGCGCAGCCGGTTGATCTCCCCAAGGCCCGCACGGTTTTTTGCCAGTGCGATATAGTGCAGCCGGTTGTCGTGACGCAATTCCATCCCCACGATTGCTTTGATGCCTGCTTCCTTACACAGCCGGTAAAATTCATAGATGCCCGTAACTGTATTGATATCGGTAAGCGCCATAGTACTCACCCCACAGCCGGCCGCAAGCGGTATAAGGTCTGCTACCGGGATAGTGCCGTAGCGCAGGGAATGGAAAGAATGGCAGTTGAGGTACATTTATTGGGCTTTAGGTTTCAGGAATGCACCGTTGCAGCGCATCACGGCATTGGCTCCAAAACGGTTCTTGATCTTGTCCATCGCCTGGTAAAGCGACATTAATTCAACCGTATCTTCAAACATATTGATCTGGTAAGTACCGCGTACCAGCCCGCTAAAGCGCACGCCAATAAGGCGCAGGCTCATACGGCGATGGTACAGCTTTTCAAAAAGCTCCAGCACCGCCTTGGTCAGGGTATGGTCAGCAGAAGTATAATCAAGGGCAACCTGTCGGGTTTCTGTATCAAAATTGGAATACCGGATCTTGACCGTAACCGTCGAAGTTAGCCAGTTTTCCTGCCGGAGCTGATAGGCCAGTTTTTCCACCATGCCGCAGAATACTGCCCGTAAAAAATGCCCGTCGGTCGTATCCTGGTGAAAGGTGTCTTCTGTAGAAAGCGATTTGCGCTCACGGTGCGGTTCCACCGGTGTGTTGTCAATTCCGTTGGCTTTTTTCCACAGTTCCAGGCCGTTCTTGCCAATCATCTCCTGCAACACCTGTCCCGGCATTTCGGCAAGTGTTTGTATGTTACGAATGCCAATTCGGGATAACAACGTAAAGGTGGCGTTACCGACCATAGGAATCTTACGGATGGAAAGCGGGTTAAGGAATTGCTGCACCTGTTGGCCCGATATTTCAAGGTTGCCTTTAGGCTTTCCCTCCCCGGTAGCGATCTTGGAAACGGTTTTGTTCACCGATAAGGCAAAGCTGATCGGCAGGCCGGTTTCATGGGTGACTTTTGCTGCAAGCTCATTGGTCCATTTATAGGCACCATGAAACTTGTCCATCCCGGTAATATCCAGGTAGTGCTCGTCGATGGATGCCTTTTCCACTACCGGTGCTTTTTCCTCTATGATCTGGGTGACGGTATTGGAATAACGGGAAAATAATTCCATATCACCCTTTACAATTTTTGCTTCGGGACAGAGCTTTAGCGCCATTTTGATGGGCATTGCCGAGCGTACGCCAAACCGGCGCGCCTCATACGAGCAGGAAGCCACCACGCCACGGTCGCCACCACCAACGA